>Ga0194126_10000017_pt1 | contig 257790 bp, 250 predicted proteins | sample TA2KigC150mmetaG_FD_148641 | JGI IMG/M metagenome (GOLD analysis project Ga0194126, IMG submission 148641) | Freshwater microbial communities from Lake Tanganyika, Tanzania - TA2015035 Kigoma Deep Cast 150m | ecosystem: Environmental > Aquatic > Freshwater > Lake | place: Tanzania: Lake... | reverse complement strand
CCCCGTGAGCTCGGCATCGTGTTCCGCCAATAAAGGCGGAACTCGTTCATGTCGGTGACAACGCCCCATGTGGGCTGGATGGTCTCGTTGCCGTAAAGCGGCTTCATGGCCTCCCGGAGGTAGTCCGCGCACTGTTTGACGGGAGAGCGGGTGTTGCCCTTGCGCTTCTGGGGGCCGTCCAGGTTGGAACGCACGTCCTTGAACTCGCACAGGGCCTGCGGCGTAGGGGGAACATCCTTTCGGTCGAAGATGCCAAGCGCTGCGTCTGCCTGGCCGGCCGCCCCACCCGCGCCCGCGCCTGCGATTTGAAATTTTGGATAGCATGTGTAACCAGCTTCATCGTGGGATTTTCCGCTTTGCGTGAAGCCCCAAGTCTCTTCAAAAAACACATTGATGAATGCTGCTTCGGACGAAGTTTCCTTCTGGAATGCTTTCTTCGCCCATTTTTCCAGTCGGGTGACCAGCGCCTGTTCCTCCGGGCTGTCTCGGAAAGCCTGAAATTCCTTGTCAAGAACCGCCCTTAAATACGCATCGGACAAAAGATTCTGGTAGCTCGCCGCCATCAGCTTCCCGCTCTGGTTTGCTCATGAATCAGTATTCAGCTTTGCTTGCTTTCAGTGTGTAATAGTGGAGCTGCTCGCCGGCAACTTCCGCAGGAATTTCCTGCGAGTGGACCTTAATTCGACGCCACTTCGGAGTGATTGGCCGGGGCTGTTCGGCTTTTTTTATCTGCCTTGCCCTCATGCCAAGGGGACGATCAAATCGCATTTCCAAACACTGCTTTCAGAGCATTTGAGGTCTTCATCATTATCGAACCCGCATCAGGTTTACCCGTAATCCGTCGCGTGGGAGTGGGATCGGCCAATACTTCCAACTTGGTTTGTAGTTGGGAGGGACGGAGATAACGGCGGTCGATAACAGGTGGTAGGCGAAGCATTTCGCTTGCATATAGGCGAAGCGCAACCCAAGACACGTGTGCGCGCCGCCGCCGAAGGCGATGAACGCATATTTATGTCGCGCGGCGATCGCCTCGTCAGTAAAGCGTAACGGGTCGAACTTCTCCGGCTCCGGCCATACATCCGGCATGTGATGCGTATAGAGCGCGTTGACGGCAATATGCGTTCCTTGAGGGATGTGGAATCCACCGAATTCCATGTCGCGCACGGCGCGGCGGAGAATCGAGGGCGCGGGCGGAATGAGCCGGAGCGACTCATTGAAAGCCATTTCCACCAACGGCAGCTCGTCGAGCCGTTCATAAGGCAACGGCTCGCCTGGGGTGAGGCCAAGGGCATTCACTTCTTCGCGAAGTTTCTCCTGCCAGTCCGGGTTGACCGCGAGAAAATAGACGAACGAGGTCAAGGAAGACGCGAGCGTATCGTGCGCCGCCATCATCAGGAAGTTCATGTGGTCTAACACTTCCTGCGGCGTCAAAAGCGCTCCGTCGTCGGTGGTCGTTTTGCAGAGCTGGGTGAAGAGATCATGTCCATCGTTGGCGCGGCGCGCGGCGATCTGGCCGCCCAAATAATCGATCATGAACTTGCGCGCTTTAACGCCCCGAGACATCTGCGTGCCCGGTATGGGGCGGCGCACCACGCCGACGCAGGCTGCGATCATGTCGGCGTAGGCGTGCTTGATCGCGTCCAGGTCAGGGCCACATTCGTCGCCAAGAAAGGAGACAGCGGCGAGGTCGAGCGTCAGCCGTTTAATGGCCGGGTAAAACCGAAAACTCGGAGAGGCGTTCAGCCACGTGGAGATTCCCGTAGCGATGCCTTGATCGAGTTTCTGAAGATAGGATTTCATCGGCCTGGGCTTGAAGGCGACGGCTAGCGCCCGGCGATGCACGCGATGTTCATCGAAGTCGCGCATCATCAAGCCGCGCGGGAATAGGAGGCCGAAGACGCGGTCCCAGCCATGCTCGGAAGAAAAGAACTTCCCTTGATCCAGCAGCACAAATTCATTGGCATCGGGGCCGAGCAGCGAAACTGTTCTCCCGCCGAAGGAATAGGAGCGGTGTACCTGGCCGTATAGTTTGGCGAAACGCTCCGCCGTGCCTTTTGGGTCAGCGAGATATTGCAGGGTGTTGCCAATGAGCGGCCAGCCTTCCGTGCCGGGAATATGGGCGAGCGCGCTAACGGGCGGGTCACGAACAGTCATAGAGAAACAACCTTCAATGGAGCGATCAACAATAATCGTTTAATGCCGGACGCGACACGGCGCGACAAGGGGCACACGGTCGCGGCCTGTCGTGGCTCGTCGTGTCGGGACGCGGTGTGCCGTGAACTTCCTGACGGCATCTCGGTGCGGGGGAGCGGCCGAGTCGATCACAACTTCCGAAAGTCGTCGAGCATGTCCGCCCATGTTTGCATCAGCGTAACGCGCTCGCTCCAGTAGTTGGCTCGGTTGTAAATGCGGCGGATTTCATTCTTGTCTTGGTGACCGAGGATCGCCTCGATTATCTCCGGCCTGTGGCCCCGCTCGTTGAGGATCGTGCTCGCCGTCGAGCGAAAGCCGTGAGCGGTCATTTCATCGGCGCCGTATCCCATGCGCCGGAGCGCGGCGTTCATCGCATTCTCCGAAAGAGGCGTGCGATTGGAACGGATCGAAGGAAAGATCAGTTCGCTGCCTTCCGAGAGCGGCCAAATGTCGGTGAGTACGACGAGCGCCTGACGGGAGAGGGGAACGTCGTGCGGCCGGCGCATCTTCGTGCGCTCCGCAGGAATGCGCCAAACGGTCTTTTCGAAGTTCACTTCCGAGCGTCGCGCTGCGCGAACCTCGCCTGGCCGTGCGCAGGTGAGCGCCAGAAATTTCATCGCGGCGGTTAAGGTCGGCCAGCCGTCATAGCCGTCGACCGTAAGCATGAGCGCGCCGAGTTTCTTTTCATCGATGATCGCCGCGCGGTGTTCGACCTTGGGGCGGAGCAACGCCCCGCGCAGAGCGAAGGTCGGATCATGGGTGGCGCGCAAGGTGACGACCGCGAGCCGGAACACAGTGCCGATCACGCCGCGCAGACGGTGAGCGCTTTCGCGACGCCCGCTTTTCTCTATCCGCTTGAGCAGATCGAGTATCTCGGCCGGCGTGATTTCGGCGATCGGCCGATTTGCTATCGGCGCTGCCAGGTTCTCTAGGAGCCAGCGGTTCTTTTCGACAGTGGCCGGCGACGCGTCGTTCTCGATCAAGTTAGCAATATACTCCGCAGCGATGAGGCCGAAGGTGTTTCGCGCCGCGGTGGCCGCGGCAATCTTGTCGAGTTTCTTCTGAACAGACGGGTCTTTGCCGGCTTCCAGTAGCTTCCGTGCCTCGTCCCGCTTCGCGCGAGCATCCGCCAAGGAAGTGGCTGGATACGATCCAAGCGCCAGTATTTTTTCAACGCCGGCGAATCGATATCGGAAGCGCCAGAACTTGCCGCCGCTCGGTTGGACTTGAAGGCAAAGCCCGCCGCCATCGGACAGCCGATAGGGAGTAGCCCGAGGCGTGGCGTTGGTGATGCCGAAATGGGAGAGTTGCATGCGGGTATCGGTCTTGCGGGTAGCGATGATGCCCCCGACGATACCCACAAAATTGCGCGAGGCAACGTGACGCCATGCGCCGCTATGCGACGACATTTCAACGCAAGGCACTGATTTTCAATTCATTTTGTGCTGCTATGAGGTGCCTTAATATTAGGCAATGGTGCCCAGGGGCGGAATCGAACCACCGACACTGCGATTTTCAGTCGCATGCTCTACCAACTGAGCTACCTGGGCGCGCGCGAACGCGATATGTCGGGGGCTTATAGGAAGCGCGCCGCCCCTTGTCCAGACCCCACGCGCGGCTGATCCGGCGCGCTCACAGGCGGTTGTCCCACCAAATGACGCGGCCGACGATCTTGAGGCGCTTGATCTCGGGCCCGCGCAGGATTTCCGGTTCATAGGCGGCGTTGTCGCTCAAGATGAGGATTTCGCCCGAGGCCAGGCGACGCAGCCGCTTCACTCTTTGATCGGCTCCCTGCAAAAAAACAAAGATATCGGCGTTGTCCCGATCGCTTTTGAGCTTGGCGGTTTTTGGCTGCAGCTCATTTTCGCTTTCGTTGACGAGCAACAGGGCGCTGTTCTCGAAGGTCGGCGACATGCTATCGCCCGACGCGCGCATGAAACTCACCTTGGCGCCCGGGGAAGCGAGCTTGTGCAGCATCCAAACAGGAAACGGCAGTGATTTTTCAATCGCCACAATATGATTGATCTCTCCCGCGCCAGCGGCCGCGCGTGCGTCGAGGCTGCGAATATGCACGAGGCTCACGTCCGGCTTCGAACGCTCGCCCGTCCTCACCGCCGGCGCTGGCTCGTCATCGAGCCCGAGCAAATAGCTCATCGAGATATTGAGTTTCGTCGACAGGGCGAGGAGCAAGGCCGAGCCCGGCTCATTGGCGCCGCGCGCCACGCGCGCCAGCGTGCTTTCAGGAATGTCGAGATCTTCCGCGGCTTCGCGGTACGATTTGTATTTCGCCAGCAAACCTTTGAGACGGCGCGCGAATTCAACCAAATTTGGGTCTTTCCGGCCCTTCATGCGCTTCGACGAACTAATAATGGTTGACAATCGCAGGCGCCGCTGTATGATCCGATCAAATTTGGTCGATGGATTGGCGGCTGCTGCATGAATGCCCTTTCGGTTGAGGCAATGCGAGGGCCCCGTGCGAGTCGCGTGGCCATCACTTGTCGCGAAACACATGCGAAGGGCAAATCTGCCGCTGAAATTCGACCCTCTTTCGCGCTACCCGCCGTCGCCATCCTGCTCGACAGACTCACCAATTCTGTCTCCACACGAGTTCCCACCGTCAACCGTATCTCGCGCAGTCGCGGTCCGTCCAGACCTCCTCGCCCCTGAAGCAAGGGGTCGCCAGCCAATATCGATCGAAGGTTTTTCGCTTCATTTTTCCGAATCGCCGGAACCAATGTTCTTCAAGCCGGAGGCTCAATGTCAGATCGCCGCAAAAGCGAGGTCGTCATTACTTTGACAGCCGTGCTCAATCTTTATGGCGACAGCGCACTCGACGAGATTATCGACGCCTTTGCCCTCGCGCTTGAAGAGAGCGATCCTGTTGAACGCCGACGTCGCTTGGCTCGCGCATTGCTTCGCATCATCACCGCGAGAGTTGAGGCTCAGAGGAGACGCCTTGGAGAGGAGACAGGCGATTAAGTCTTAGACCGCCGCTTCTTTGACCGTCGCTTCTTTCACGCCCTTCCGGCGCCCTTGCCGGCGCGCCGCCCTTCCCCTAAACCCGCCTGCGAAATCGGAGGCGAGATGAGCAGCATCAAAAGGATTGGCGCGGGACCGCGCATGAGCCAGGCGGTCGTTCGCGGCAACGCGGTCTATACGGCCGGACAGGTGGCGGATAAGACGAAGGGAGGATCGGTCGCCGATCAGACCCGCGAAATTCTCGCGCAGATCGACGCGCTTCTCGCCGAAGCCGGCAGCGCGAAGGCGAATATCCTGTCGGCGACAATCTATCTTGCCGATATCTCGACTTTCGCAGAGATGAACAGCGTCTGGGATGAATGGGTCGACAAGGCCAATCCGCCCGCGCGCGCCACCGTCGAAGCAAAGCTTGTATCGCCGGCCTATAAGGTTGAAATCGCGGTCATCGCGGCGCTCTAGCGCATTTTACGCCGAAGTGGACGCCGGTTCGGCATTGAAAATGCGCCCTTAGAGCAGGTTCCGAAAAAGTTGACAGACTTTTTCGATGAGAACCTGCTCTAAGGTTTTTGATTTTGAGCGATTCCTTATCGATCACATGATTCCATGTGATCGGGAAGCGCTCTAAAGACGGAGCGCATTCATAAATGCGCTCCGGCGCCGCTCAGCGGATTCTCTGGATCAAAGGCGTAGCGGACTGTTTCGAATCGCATGCCATGCGCGTCGATGAGCAACAGGCGGCCAACCAGTCCCTCGCCGAAGCCGACGATCTCGCGCACGACTTCAAGCGCCATCATCGCGCCGACGACGCCTGCAAGCGCGCCGAGAACGCCTGCCTCTTCGCAGGTCGGGATTTCGCCTGCCTGAGGCGGCGTCGGAAATAGACAGCGATAGGTTGGGTTCGGCCCCTCGGGGCCGCGTTCGAACGGGCGCAGCGTCGTCAGCGATGCATCGAACCCCCCGAGCGCGGCGGTGACAAGCGGCTTTTTTTCATAAAAGCAGGCGTCAGAGACGACATAGCGCGTCGCGAAATTATCCGAACCATCGGCCACGACGTCATAGCGCGCGATCATCGCTCGCGCATTCGCCGCGTCGAGTCGCAGCGCGTGAAGCTCGACGGCGACGTGCGGATTGATGCGGGCGATCGCGTCCTGTGCGCTTTCGACCTTAGGGCGACCGACGTCATCCGTCGCGTGGATCACCTGGCGCTGCAAATTTGACAGTGACACGGCGTCGTCGTCGACGACCCCGAGCGCGCCGACGCCGGCGGCGGCGAGATATTGCAACAGCGGCGCACCCAACCCGCCCGCGCCGATCACGAGAACCCGCGCATTTTTGAGCTTGCTCTGCCCGGGCCCGCCAATGTCGCGCAGCACGAGATGCCTTGCGTAGCGTTCGATCTCTTCAGGCGAAAGGTTCAAAAGGCGCTCCGACGCCGCGCTCTGGATGCGGCGCGGGCGACCATAGCGGCTTCGTGCGCTCGTCTCCAGCTAAGGCGAATGTGGGCGCGGAAATGATGACGTTACGGTTGGACAGGTTGACGCTTTTTTGCCGAGCGTCGCTCTTCGGCAGACGGCGGGTTCGCAGCGCGCAGCGCCTCCAGGCCGACGCCGCCGAGGGCGGCCGCGCCGCGGGCGTAAGCGATGTTGTCGAGGAACTGCCGGGCGCAATTCTCCCAGGTGAAGGTCAGCGCATGGGCGCGCGCGGCATCGCGTTTAATGTCGAGCGCCGCCAGCGCCGCCGTCCGCAGATCTTCGTTCAACGCTCCCGCTCCGCTCGCGCCGATGACGTCGAGCGGTCCCATTACCGGATAGGCCGCGACCGGCAGTCCGCAGGCCATGGCTTCAAGCAGCACCATGCCGAAAGTGTCGGTGCGGCTCGGGAAGACGAACACATCCGAGGAGGCGTAGAGCGCCGCAAGTTCGGCGCTCGTCTTGACGCCAAGAAAGCGCGCCTGCGGAAATCGCGCTTCTAGGCCGACACGCGCCGGTCCGTCGCCGGCGACAAGCTTCGTGCCCGGCAAATCAAGCGACAGGAAGGCCTCTATGTTTTTCTCGACGGCGAGGCGCCCGGCGTAAAGGAAGATCGGCCGCGGATAAGGCAGTGGCGTCGCCGCATTCGGCGTAAACAGCGCGTGGTCAACGCCGCGCGACCAGCGCAGAATCCGACGAAATCCGCGCTCCGATAATTCGCGAGATAGGCTCGGCGTCGACACCATCACGCCGGCCCCGGCATTATGAAAGCGGCGAAGAGCCGCATAAGCGAGTCCGACAGGCAGTCCGAAACGCGCCTGTATATATTCAGGGAAACGCGTGTGGAAGCTCGTGGTGAAGCATCGGCGCTCCCGCAGCAACACGGCGCGGGTCACGAGCCCGATTGGTCCTTCCGTGGCGATATGGACATGATCATAGCCGTCTTCGAGCCGACGACGAACGGCGCGCGGCGAGGCGAGCGCCAGCGCGATCTCCGGATAGGTTGGCATTGGCAGCGAGTTGAAATCGCGCGGCGTCAGAAAGTCGATCTCGGCGCCGAGCGCGCGCGCTGATTCCGCCATGGTCTCGAGGGAGCGGACGACGCCATTGACCTGTGGACGCCAGGCGTCCGTCGCAACCAATATTCGCATTAAGCCGCCGCAGCTCTCTCGTTTTGCAAGACCTTCGCGCGCTCCGAGGCCTCGGCCGCCGCGCGTTCAGCCGCCGTATCGTGCCAACGCAGAATCTCGAATGTTCCGTCATTGTGTTCAGCGATCGCGGTGCAGCTTTCGACGAAATCTCCGGTATTGACGTAGAGCTTGCCGCCAATCGTCTTGATCGTCGCGTGATGGATATGCCCGCAGATGACGCCGTCGACATTGCGCCTAGCAGCCTCTGACGCCAGTGCGTTCTCGAAATCGCCGATGAAATTGACGGCGTTCTTGACCTTCAGTTTCGCCCAGGCCGACAGCGACCAATAGCCGACGCCAAACATGCGGCGCGCGCGGTTGAACCAAGTATTGACGACAATCGCAAAATCATAGGCCCAGTCGCCGAAGAAGGCGAGCCAGCGCGCGTTGCGCACGACGATGTCGAATTGATCGCCATGAATGACGAGCATGGTCTTGCCGTCGGCGGTCTCATGCAGCGCGTCCTCGACGACTTCGACGCCGCCGAAATTGAGCCCCGTATAATCACGGGCGAATTCATCGTGGTTGCCCGGCACATAGATGACGCGGGCCCCTTTTCTGGCCTTGCGCAGCAGCTTTTGTACGACGTCATTGTGCGCCTGCGGCCAGTACCAGCCGTTTTTTAGTCGCCAACCGTCGACGATGTCGCCGACGAGATAGAATGTGTCGGCGTCATTATGCTTGAGAAAATCGACCAGCAGTTCGGCCTGGGCGCCTCGCGCGCCGAGATGCAGATCGGACAAAAACAGCGTCCGATAGCGTTTAACTGCATGTTCGCTTGTTGGATCCGACATATGCGCCCTGCTGGAGCGCGCCGCTTGGGAGACATCCACCCTGGCGTTTCTGTCGAGCATGAGCCTGTTCGCCTCTCGCTTCGCCGCGTGGCTTGATTGACCAGATTCGCATCACAGCGAGATGACACGGCTTAGCCTCGACACGGCCGTCAGCGGCGCCGGGAAGCCGTCCGTTCGATATTTCGAACGAAATCGGATATCTTACCGGATCGATTCTGAACGGATGGGCGCGGTCAAAGCGCCAGGGATTATGGGCGTCGAGGGCCAGGACAAGCAGAAAATACTAGAGGCGGGGGCGCTGGCGCTTTCGGGTCAGCTTGGCGCGACCGTGCAGCGCCTCCGGAAGGCCTATAATCTGTCGCTTTCCGAACTCTCACAGCAGTCTGGCGTCGCCAAATCGATCATCAGTCAGATCGAACGCAATGAAACCAATCCGACGCTCGCGACGATCTGGCGCCTGGCGCAAGCTCTCGACGTCTCGATCGAGCGGGTGTTGCAGACGACGGAAGAAGAACCCTTCCTCGAGAAAACCAGCAAGGCCGACACGCCGATCCTCGTCTCCGACGACGGCAAGTGTCGGTTGGCGATCATCGGTTGGATCAAGACCGTCGAATGGCTGCAGTCCTATGAATTCGCCGCCGACCCTGGAGGGGTGCTGGAATCCGACGCGCATCAGCGCGGTTCGGTCGAAAGCCTATCCGTGCGCCAGGGCGAACTCGAGGTCGAAGTGGCGGGCGCAAAGTCGAGCGTCAAGGCGGGCGAAACCTTGCGTTATCGCTGCGACAAGCCCCATGTCATCCGCAATCTCGGAAAAACGCCGGCGCAGGCGACGATGGTCTGCATTCTGAAAGCGGCGGTAATGGAATGACGCTTGCCGCCGCAGGGCGTCAAAGCGCTGCGGCGGCCGATGGCGATGTCCGCTGTCAGGAATGCAGTTCGCCGACGTGTTTTTGCGAGTAGAGCTGGACGCCGAGCTGCTTGATCAACTCAAGCTGCGTCTCGAGGAAGTCGATGTGCCTTTCCTCGCTCTTGACCACGCCTTCGAACAGCTGCTCGGAAACGCGGTCATTGATTGAAAGGCAATAGGCCGCGGCTTCGAGATAGAGATCGCGGGCGTCGAGCTCGGTGGCGAGATCCGCCTTGATGATTTCCTCGACGGACTGGCCGATGCGCAATGGATCCAGCACCTGCATATTCGGGAAGCCTTCGAGGAACAGGATGCGTTCAGCGAAGTGATCCGCGTGATGCATCTCCTCGATCGATTCTTCTTTCCATTTCTTGGCGAGTTCGAGAAAGCCCCAATTGTGGAAGATTCGGTAATGCAGCCAGTACTGATTGACGGCCGTCAATTCTGCGCGCAATCCGCGATTAAGATACTCGATGACCTTCGCGTCACCGCGCATGTCCGCATCCTTTCCATGAAATAGACTTACGCCGCCAGTTCGTCGGCGCGACAGCCCTCACAATCGCCGTTCCCTGGGCAGTCATCCAGTCCTCTCGCGGCGTGCTGGTCGACGATGGCGACGATGCTGCGCACGCAGCGCCCACATTTCGCCTCGCAACCCATGTGCCGGAACACTGCTGCAACCGACGGCCGGTCGCTTCGTGGCCCGAGCGTATCGCGCACATCGCGGTCTGATAGGACGTTGCACGAACAGACGATCATTGCTTAGCCTAGTTTGGAAAGATTGCAAACTACTTTTGGAAAGGCTCGCAAACTTTCTTCTTTGGAAAGATTGCAAACTACCTTTCGTATCAGTAGGTTACACGATCTCCTATAGTTTGCCAACTCTCGCGTGTCAGCTTCCTGACAGAAGCGCGCCGTTGGGCTGTGAGTGGCAAGTAACGTGCCGGTTCATCAAACTCATTTTGGACCGATCGGCCTTGCGGCAAGAGTGAAGCAAAACAAGAGGAAGACAAAAAGAGCCGCGAACGGCGTCCGCGGCTCAGCATAGCTAGATTGATTCGTTCCTCTCAGTAGCCGGGGCCCCATCCTCCGCCCCATCCGCCGCCCCATCCGTAGCGCGGCCCCCAATACGGGCGTCCCCATCCTCCGCCCCAGCGCGGACCGCCCCAGCCGTAGCCATAACCGGGCCGCCACCAGCAGCGGTACGGCCCGCAGACCCAGCGCGTCTTCTCGATGTTTTGACCGTCCTGGGCCGGGAGCGCGCGATCGATCCCAGGCAGCGCAGAAGCCTCAGGCGCGAATGCGGCCGAGGCGAGAACGAAAACAAGCGCGGCGAAGGCAGGCTTGACTGGCCCTGATAGGGTTTTGACGGCTGCCGATTTCATGGAGCATCCTCCTCGTGAGACATCACGGAACCGATTTTCAAACTACGGCGTAGCCCGTGAACCGCGGCTGAAACTTCCATTCATCAGAGAGTTATGATGTCGAAATTTCTGGGCGCCCTCGATCAAGGCACGACCAGCACCCGCTTCGTCATCATGGACGCGGCGGGCGAGATCGTCGCGCAAGCCCAGCGTGAGCATCGGCAAATCTATCCCCGTCCCGGCTGGGTCGAGCACGACGCCGCTGAAATTTGGGCCAACGCGCAGGCCGTGATTGAAGCCGCGTTTAGCAAGGCGAATCTTTCGGCTCAGGACCTCGCCGCAATCGGCGTCACCAATCAGCGAGAGACGACGGTCTTATGGGACGCGGCGACCGGCGCGCCCCTCCATAACGCGATCGTCTGGATGGACACGCGCACGCAAGCGGCTGTCGATCGGCTCGCGGCGGAAGGGTTGGGCGATCTGGTCCGCGCAAAAACCGGACTGCCGCTCGCGACCTATTTTTCCGCGCTCAAGCTCGCCTGGGTCCTCGACGAAATCCCCGGCGCGCGTGAGCGGGCGGCGCAAGGCGCCGCGCTTTTCGGCACTGTCGATTCCTGGATCATCTGGAATTTAACGGGGGGCCCCCGCGGCGGCTGTCACGTCATCGACGCGACCAACGCCTCGCGGACGCAGCTTATGAACATTGAGACCCTGAGCTGGGACGAAGAGCTGCTGCGGGTCTTCGACATTCCGCCCGCTTGCCTTCCGAGAATATGCTCATCGAGCGAAGTTTACGGAGATTGCGTCGGCGCGCTCGCGGCCGTTCCCCTCGCCGGCGCGCTTGGCGACCAGCACGCGGCGCTGCTCGGGCAAGGCTGCGTCAATGCAGGCGACGCCAAGAACACTTATGGCACCGGCTGCTTCCTGCTGATGAACGTCGGCGAGACCCCGCGCGTCTCGACCAAAGGTCTGCTGACGACGCTCGCTTATAAGCTTGGGGACGCAAAACCCTGTTACGCGCTCGAAGGCTCGATCGCCATCGCCGGCGCTTTGGTGCAATGGCTGCGCGATAATCTCGGCATCATCCAAGAGAGCCACGAGATCGAAGCGCTGGCGAGAAGCGTGCCCGACAATGGCGACGTGTATTTCGTGCCGGCGTTTTCGGGGCTGTTTGCGCCGCGATGGCGCGGCGACGCGCGTGGAATCATCGCCGGGCTGACGCGATTTTCCAACAGGGGCCATATCGCGCGTGCGGCGCTCGAGGCCGCGGCCTTTCAGACAAGAGAAGTGTTGGCCGCAATGGTCGTGGACGCTGACGTCGAGATCAGCGCGCTAAAGGTCGACGGCGGCATGGCGGCGAACGACCTGCTGATGCAATTTCAGGCAGACATCATCGATGCGCCGGTCGTTCGGCCGAGGCAACTGGAATTGACGGCGGTCGGCGCCGCCTATGCGGCGGGGCTCGCCGTTGGCTTTTACAAAAGCTTGGACGACATCGCCGCGCATACGCGCGAGTCCCATCGCTTTATGCCTGATATGTCGCCGCAAGAGCGCGTCCGTCTCATTGCGTCATGGGAAAAGGCCGTGGAGCGTTCGCTAGGCTGGGCAATCTGAGGGACGCGCTAGTCGAAATCGACGCTCAAACCGTGTTTCTCAAGCTGTTTTTCGACAGCGTCGAGGATTTTTTGCAGCTCGTCTATGTCGATCGGCGTTTCGTCGTCCGGCGCGTCCCAATGGTCGAGGTCGTCAAGACGCACGACGAAGTCGGCGTCTTCGTCGGATTCTGCGTCTGGCGGCGCGGCGGGAATGGTGAGCGTTTTTCCGGCGCGCCGCACGCGAATCGCGCCCTCCGTCACCTCAACCTCATAGCCGCTTGCGCGTCGCGCCATGGCTTCCTCCAGCCTCGCGGTTCTCACATTTCGACAAGTCCGGCGTGAGCGGCGGCCTTGCGCATGAGCGTCGGCAATCCCTCTTTATCGAGATTGGCGCACGCCGCCCAGCGGCAATCTGAAGGCGCCGATTTGGCGCGCGTATGCGCGACGAACACTGTCGCTTCCAAAGCGAAATGTGTGAACACATGAGTGACCGGCGCGTCGAGCGCGCGCCACCGCGCCAAGCTGGGCGCGAAATGCGAGAATTCCGCGGCGGCGATATCCTGCGTCAATGGCGTCGACGGAAAGGCGTTCATGCCGCCAAAAAGTCCCTTCGGCGGCAGACGACGCAGCAACGCCTCGTCGCCGCGCCGCAGGATAAAGATCGCGCCATGGCGCCTAGGCTTTGGTCGCTTAGGCTCGCGCACCGGGTAGTCGCGCTGGGAGCCTAGGCGCCGCGCCGCGCAGAAGGACGACAGCGGACAGGCGGCGCAGTCCGGCGTGCGTGGCGTGCATATAAGGGCGCCGAGCTCCATCAACGCCTGGACTGAATCGCCGGGACACGCACGGCTCATGAGAGCCGCGGCCTTCTCGCGAATCAGCGGCGCGATCTTGCACGGCGGCTGCTCGATCGCATGAAGACGGGCGATAACGCGCTCGACATTGCCGTCGACCGCGACGCAAGGCTGATCGAAGGCGATGGCGGCGATCGCCGCCGCCGTATAGGGGCCGATGCCTGGAAGATTTCGCAGAGCCGCTTCTTCTTGGGGAAATCCGCGAGAGTCTGCGACCGCTCGGGCGCAGGCATGCAGATTGCGCGCTCGGGCGTAATAGCCGAGCCCCGCCCATTGCCCGAGAACATCGTCGAGCGGGGCGCGCGCCAGATCTTCGACGCTCGGCCATCGCGACAGAAACGCTGCGTAACGCTCCTTCACCGTTGCGACGGTCGTCTGCTGCAACATGATTTCGGAAAGCCACACCCGATAGGGGTCGGGCGCTTCGCCGCGCCGCGCGCGCCAGGGCAGATCGCGCCGCTCAGCGTCGTACCAGGCGAGCAGCGCCTCGGCCGGTTTGGTCGATCTCGCGCGAGGCTTTATCATGAGGGCGATTGATAGAGGGCGAAACCTCGCCCCCGCAAGAAGGCGGCTTCGCCGAGAGCCCAATGAGCGCTTCCTCGCGCGCGAAAGGTTTGAGAGCGCGCCCGCTCGCGGATTACGTCCTTCGCGAGCTCGACCCGCTTGTCGCCGCGCGCGGCTTTAGCGAAGCCTCGCTGCTTTTGTCCTGGCGCGAGATCGTCGGCGCGCGAATCGCGCGAATCTGCGCGCCCGCATCGTTGCAATGGCCGCCGCGGCCGCGGGGCAAATCGAGCGCCCCGTCCGTGACGAAACGCCGCGAAAAGACGCCGCGAGAGCCGGCGACTCTCGTGTTGCGGGTGGACCCCGGATTCGGACTTGAAGCGCAGCATCTCGCCCCGATCATCATCGACCGGGTGAATGCGCATCTTGGCTGGCGATGCGTCGCGCGGGTCGCGCTGCGGCAGGAAGAACTGGCTTCCGAGTCTGCGTCGCGGCCGGGCGCTGATCGCGCGCCAAAGCCCGACGCTGCGGCGCGCGCCCGCGCCGTAAAGGCGACCGAAGGCGTCGCTGAAGAAGGTTTGCGCGCCGCGCTCATCAAGCTCGGCGAAAGGGCGCTCGCCGGCTCAAGCGGCGCGCCAAGCGACGCTTGACCGCACCCTCAGGTAGTTGATCAGCTTGAAATTTGCCGAAGTTAACATCCCACATCTGGTTTACGAAACAACCGAAGCGCCCAGCGATGGCCAGCATAATCACAAGAAAAGAGCGATTCGATGCATATATGAAGCTTGCTGATTTCTGGCATGCCAGATGGATGTCCCGGCGCGGGTATGAATGGAGGGTCACGATTGGCTTGTGGGCTCTCATGGCAGCGGCAACGCTTTATTCAAAACCTCGGCCTTCCGACAAAATTCTGGTGCCCGTTCTCGTCGTTGCCGTAATAGGGCACACCCTATTTTGGATAAGACTAATGCGGGCGCGGAATCACCGTGATCGACAAATGGCGGATTATTATTTGCAGCAAGCGGAAGCACTATTGACTAATCCCAGTGCTCACAAGCTGGCGGAAAAACCAAAATCTTCGATCAAAGAAGATTGGATCGGCTTCTTAACAGACGGCGTCTCAATTTTCCAAATCCTAGCAACTATCTCTTTCGCCGCTATTACCTATTGGTTCATAGGAACATCTGTTGTTCAGGAAATTAATGTCAGGCTTTTGAACTAACTCACTCATGCAAAGGCTTGCAATCGGGCACGCATGCTTTTAGGTTCGCGCCGCTTAATGCCGCCATAGCTCAGTTGGTTAGAGCACCAGATTGTGGATCTGGGGGTCCCCCGTTCGAGCCGGGGTGGCGGTACCATATTCTTAGCGCCAGCAAACTTAGCGCCAGCAAATGTGCGGTGAATTTCGACATGTCCGCCGCGGAGCATGGGCCGGGGACATATGAGTTGGCGAAAAAGGCTCGAGGACAAGCCGCCTGAACGCGACCCGCGACCCATTTATGTGGCGACGATCGGCCTGCTGATGTCGGCGGCGAGCTACGCCATTCCTGACGAGCGCATGGCGGGAGCCTTTTTCGGCTCCGGCCTGATTACGGCGGCGTTTTGCGTGATCTATTGGCTCGCCAATCCTACCGGCGGCCTGGATTGAGCCGGTCCATCGAAGGCCTCCGACAAAATTCTGGCTAATCCGTTCGCTGGACCTGTCATTCCCGGCAGGCCGGAGGCCTGACCGGAAATCCAGACCAACTTGCATGAAATTTGTCGTGACTCTGGATTCCCGATCGCGCTTCGCGCGTCGGGAATGACATCCGAGCCATTGCCAGCCTACAGCAGATTGCCTTCCGAGATCGCGCGAAGGGCAAAGCCGAGCGCAATGATCCCCCATCCTTTGAAGAGGAGATCGACGCCAAGGAAGGTGCCGATCGCCCAAAGTCCGGTGAACGGCCAGCCGGTGAGCAATAGCGCGCCAAGGACCAACGCGACGCCGCCCTGCAAGAGATACATCCACAGACCCTCGATGTGAGAGGTGAATGCATAGCCGACGATGAGCAATCCTTCGGCGATGAAATAAAAGGCGATGAGAAGCGTGATCGCTTCGGCGCTGATCGCCGGCCGCGTCAGGAGGATGATTCCGACGATCGCCAGAAGACCTGCCCAGAGCACATGGACGAAAAAGTCGGTCCACAGGCCTGCCGTCGTAAAGGCGAAGATGAGAACGGACACCGCGCTGACGATGAGCAGAACGCCGAAGAACCCGACCGTAATGATGGTCGCCATCCTGGCTCGGATGATCGCGAGGATTCCAAGGGCCCCGACCAATATTCCAAGGGCGATGACCCAGCCCCAATGAACGGCGAGGACGTCGGGCGGTATAGAAGCGAAAGAGTCAAACTGTCGGGACATTTATGGCTTCCATGGCAAGATGACGACGAAAGCCGAATCTTTCGCCGATCAGCTGCAAATAGCAAGCCGATATTTCAAAGGCATGGACGCCGAGCGCAGTTTCGAACTTTTAACGAATGACGATCTCGCGCGCCTCGCCGAGATTGCTCAAGACTTGTTGCGCAATAAGGCGTTTCGAACGCCAGTCGGTCGAAACTACAAGGATCGGTTGATTCTGCTCGCGCTCTGCCAGGGAAGCGCGCAACATTTTGTGGACGGCGTCACCGGCGTCAAAGACCTCGATGTCTGGGCGTTCTTTCGCGGCGGAATCGACAAGCCATTTCCTTGGCGGGCGAGATGGAGCGCCGATTTCGGGCCCTCGCGCCTCGGTCGCCATCCGGCGGACGAAGGCTATCTCGGCCGGCGGGTCGACGTCATGGGCCGCTCCATTCCAGTGAGCGATATGACTGGTGAACGCGCCGTCCTCGCCTGGCTGCATGGGCGGAGCAAAAGCGCCAGGCTCCTTGTCAAGCGACCGGTGATCGCGCTTTTCCCCGAGGCGCTTTTCGGAAAGCTGCTTTGGTCGCCGCCCGCTGGGCAATCATAAGCGGGGCGCTTCAATGCCGTTCGCTGTCGAGATGCGCCATTTGCGCCTCGGCGTAACGCTCTCCAGCGACAGAAGACGCGATCGTCTCCAGGGCGGAAAGTTCCTCGCGATTGAGAGTCAAGGCGAGCGCGCCAAGCGATTCGGCGAGCCTGTCGCGCCGCCGCGCGCCGATGAGCGGCACAATGTCGTCGCCGCGCGACAGAACCCAAGCGATGGCGATCTGCGCGACGCTCGCGCCCCTGGCGTCGGCGACGCGTTTGATCTCATCGACGAGCCCCAGATTCTTTTCGAGATTTTTGCCCTGAAAGCGCGGAATGGTTGCGCGAAAATCTCCCGCTCCGGTTTGCTTGTCGGCTTGCCAATGGCCGCCGATCAATCCGCGCGACAGCACGCCATAGGCGGTGACGCCTAAGCCAAGCGCGCGGCAGGTCGGAAGGATCGATTTTTCGATTCCGCGCGAGATCAGAGAATACTCGATCTGCAAATCGGCGATAGGATGCACCGCGGCCGCACGGCGGATCGTTTCCGGCCCAACTTCCGAAAGCCCAATGAAACGGACGTAGCCCGCCTTGATCATATCGGCGATGGCGCCGATCGTCTCCTCCACCGGCACATTCGGATCGATGCGCGCCGGACGGTAGATGTCGAGATGATCGACGCGAAGTCGCTTCAAACTGTAAGCGAGCGACGTCTTCACGGCTGATGGCCGCCCATCGAAGCCGATCCAGTTTCCTTGCGGATCGCGCTGGGCGCCGAATTTGACGCTGAGGAGAGCGGCGTCACGTGGGCGGCCTTGCAGGGCTTCCGCGATGAGCATCTCATTGTCGCCCATGCCGTAGAAGTCGCCGGTGTCGAGCAGCGTCACGCCGGCGTCCAGCGCCGCGCAAATGGTCGCGACGCCTTCGGCGCGATCCGACGCGCCATAGAGGTCGGACATGCCCATGCAGCCGAGCCCCACGGCTGACACAGCGGGACCATTCGCGCCAAGCTTGCGAGTTTTCATTGAAGACCTCCGACGGACGGCTAAAGAGCGATCCAATATGCGCCGCGGCATTACATGTTACTGCATGCTTGCTCATGGTGGCACATGAGCTTTGCTTAGAGCGCCCAATGAGAACGAAAAAGCCGTGCCGCGCCATTTCGATCCTGCGTTGATCAACGACCCGTTCGACGATCCGGGACTTTACGTCGATCTCGTCTTCGAAAAGCGCGCGCTGCTGTTCGATCTCGGCGATCTCGGACGGCTTTCGCCTCGAAAAATGCTGCGAATAAGCGACGTCTTCGTCACGCATCTGCACATGGATCACTTCGCAGGCTTCGATCAACTGCTGCGGCGTCTGCTCGGGCGCGAAATGACGCTCGGCGTTTATGGGCCGCGTGGCATAATCGACGCGGTAGAGCATAAGCTCAGAGCCTATTCCTGGAATCTCATCGGCGGTTACGACGGTAATCTGACATTCCGCGTAACTGAAATGGACGAATCCGGTCGCACGTCCTCGGCTTCGTTTTCCGGACGAACGCAATTTGCAAGGCGCGACGAAGAGAAAGGCCAATTGAGCGAAGGAACGCTGCTTAAAGAATCCGGAATACAGGTTCGCGCCACGACGCTTGATCACGGACTGCCGGCTCTGGCCTTCGTGCTGGAGGAACGCGCGCATATCAACATATGGCGCAACAGGCTCAACGCGATGGGTCTCGCCGTGGGCCCATGGCTGCGCAAATTCAAAGAGGCGACGCTTAAGGGCGCAGACGATCAATCTCCCATCAACGTCGCCTGGGCGAATGCTGAAGGCGCGAAACCCGACTCTCTGCCCTTTGGCCTACTCAAGAAGGAGATCATGAAGACCTCCTCGGGCCGCAAGATCGCTTATGTCGTCGATTGCGCCTATACCGAACGCAATATCGAACGAATCGTGAAACTCGCCGAAGGCGCGGACACTCTCTTCATCGAAGGAGGATTTTTGGAATGCGACTCCGTCGCTGCGGCGGCGCGGCGGCATCTGACCGCGCGTCAGGCGGGAACCATCGCACGCCTCGCCAGGGTCAAGCGGCTCGTCACCTTCCACTATTCACCGCGCTACAAGGGACAAGGCGCGGAGCTTGCGCGGGAAGCTCAGGACGCGTTTCTTAGCGGCTGAACCTGTTCGGAGGCGGGAAGTAGTGATGAAGTTCTTTCGATCGGCGGCCTTTTTTCTTTTTGCAGTCCTGTTCATGTCGGCCTCGGCGACTGGCGCCGAGAGAAGCCGCTCCGTCATTCCGCTGACCGTGACCGAAGATCAATATGCCGGCGGACGCATCTACCTGCCGGTCCGCATCAGCAATGTCATGGGAACGATGCGCCTTGATACCGGGGCTTCGAGCACGCGCATCAGGCTGGCGCCCTGGAACAAGGACCTGCCGGCTCTCGGCCAAAGCCTTTCAACCGGAGCGTCGGGCGCGACAATGCGCTGTGAAGACGTTGAAGCGCAGAATTTTGAACTCGTCGCCGACCAAGGGAACAATGTCGCGCGAGCGAAATATCAAATCACGCGATGTCCACCCGGCGACGCCGACGACCTACTTGGCCTCGATTTTTTCAAAGGCGCGCGTTTCAGCCTCGATATAGATCGCCGCGAACTCGTCTTTTTTGGAGATGCGATCGGCAGCGGCCGCCCCAAACCGTTTCGGCGACTGGGACCTGAGGGAAACCTCGTTGGCGTCGACCTGCGCTTCGGCAATACGGCTGCAGTCGGCCTGTTCGATACGGGCGCGGAAGTCTCGGCGGTCGATCAGCAGTTCCTGCGTAGGCACAAAGCGTTATTCGCTCCCGTGAACGCCACAGCCCAAGCAAGCGGCGTCGGAGGAAAGCGCATGTCGACGCCAGTTTACAGGATCAAATCGATTGATCTCGGCGGAGGTCGCGTTCTGCACGATCTCTATGCGATCTCCTACGACTTCGGCGCGTTACGCAACGCGCTTGGCCGCGACGTTCATTTTCTGATCGGCTATAATCTCATCAGGAGATTTGACTGGGACTTTGATTTTCGCACGCCGACCGCGCCGACATGGGACGCGAAGCTGAAGTAGATTGCCCTTGTATGAGCGCGGGCCGCCTGTGGTTCAATTTCCGTTTGAACCGGCTCCAGGTCATTCCCGACGCGCGTCTCGCGCGATCGGGAATCCAGAGCAAATCCAGCGTTCCTGAATCGACACTAGATTCCCGGTCAGGCCTTCGGCCTGCCGGGAATGACAGGCCCAGCGAACAGATCAACCTGACTGTCAGAAGGGCATAACTCGCTAAAAGTTGACTTTCGACGCGAGATAGAAGGTTCGGCCGGGAGACGGATATCCATCGGCGAGCACATAATAGTCATCGAAGGCGTTGCGCACGCCGGCGGAAAATTTGATGTTATCGCCCGGCTGATAATCGACATTGAAATTCGTCAAACAATAGGCGCCGGTCCGATAGTACCAGTTGCCGTTTGTTATGGTCGTCCAGCGAGCGCCGGCCACTTCGATGCTCGGCGTCAAGGTCAGTTTGGGACAGAGCGCCGCGCCAAGGCGGCGCTTCACCGGGGTTTTTGTCGCAAGCTATAGTTGCCTCAGGCCACGTCACCTTGTAGTTCGGGCGAGAGGACGAGGCTCTCACATGGCCGACGGCAAGATCGATGCTTCACTGGCGCTGCGCAGCGAGGGCCGACTCCTCGTCGGCCGCGATCGCGTCAAGCTGCTCGAAGCCGTCGCGGCCCACGGCAGCATCACAAAGGCCGCCAAGGCGGTCGGCTTCAGTTACAAGGCCGCGTGGGATGCGGTGAACGCCATCAACAATCTGCTGCCAACGCCGGCCTTCGTCACCAAAGCGGGCGGACGCAGCGGCGGCGGCGCCGAAGTGACCGATGAAGGGCGCCGGCTGATCGCCACGTTCCACCGACTCGAAGAAAAACTTGCGCGCATATCCGCGACCATTGCCGAAGAGGGCCTCGCCGGCGCCGAGGATTTCTTGCTCTGGACCGCCGGAATGACGATTTCGGCGCGCAATGTTTTCAGGGCCGAAGTGACGCAGGTCAAGAAATGGCCGGTCGACGTCGAAGTGACGCTGCGTGTGTCGGAGAAGGATACGATCCTCGCGATCGTCACCAACGAGTCTGCGGAGCGGTTGCATCTCTCCAGAGGACAGAAGGCGCTGGCGCTCATCAAGGCGTCCTTCGTCAATTTGGCTCCGGCCGGGGACGCCGCTCCGCCGTCGCGCAATTGCTTCCGTGGCGTGGTTACGCAGCGGATCGACGCCGAACGAAATAGCGAAATCCTGCTTGACGTCGGCTTCGGAAAGACGATGACCGCGGTGACCCCACGGCGCCATGTCGAAGATATGGGATTGAAGAAAGGGGACGCCGCGCTCGCGACCTTCGACGCGTCGGACGTCATTTTAGCGGTGGAATAGCCGGGTCGAAGACGCTCGACCGCTCCGGCACAACTGGATATGGGTTCGATTCCGCAATAGTTTCTCTGGGCGCGCTTCGCGAAAAGCGTCGATTCGAAGGAGCAAGCTATGAAGCGAATTTATTTCATCGCCGCCACCTTGGCCTTTTGTGCGACGAACGTCCTCGCCGAAACGACAACGAAGAAGCCGACGTCGAAGTGGACCTGCGCGGAATTCCTCGCCGTCGATGATCAATTTCAGCCGAAAGTGATCTACTGGTCGTCTGCTCAGAACAAGAAGGGCAAGCCGGCCGGAGAGAATGTCGATATCGAAGGCACCGAGAAGGTCATTCCGATGGTCATCGACGACTGCAAGAAGGCGCCGCAGGAGTCCTTCTGGGGTAAGCTCAAGGATGCTTGGAAAAAGGTCGAAACTGACGCAAAGTCGCTCGGTAAAAAACTGTGAGGCTCTGTGCGCTGCGCATTAGGAGACTAAGAAATGCTTGAAACGATAGCGGTCATCCTGCTGGTGCTATGGCTGTTCGGCCTCGTCTCGTCATATACGCTCGGCGGCTTCATCCACATCCTGCTCGTCATCGCGATCATCGTGATCCTTCTGCGCGTCATTCGGGGCCGTAGCATTATTTAGCGAACGCGGCGCGCAGAACGCTCACGTTTGGACGATGACAAAGGTGGGGAAGCGAGCGCAATGCTGTTCGCCGGCTTCCCCTCCCGCCCGCTCCATTTCGACTCGAAGCGTGCGAAGCGCGCTTCGAGCTCCCACTGCAGTCTGGCTTTTTCTGAACCCGCCATGAAGCGGCTGCAGTCGCGGGAAGGCGCAGTCGCTCCAAGTTGTCCGCCCGCGCAAGCGGAAACAGGGCGCGCGGCGCCAGGATCCCGCCACAAGCTTTCGCCGGGAAGAAAGGCGTAGGTCAGACTGTTTCGAGAGAGCTGTTTCAAATCGCGATAGGAAAGTGCATAGGCGCGCGCGGCGCGCTGGTACTCATGCGTGAGATCGATTCGCGATACGCCCTCGTCGTCTGTCGACAACGCCGTGGGCACGCCCACCCTGCGGTAGAGCGGAAATGGATGGTCCGGGCCTTCGACGCCAAGAATTTGCGCGTTGGACGTGAGATTGATTTCGACCAATATTCCGTCGTGCGCCATTCGCCCCATCAGTTCTTTGGCGTCGCGCTCGAAACCTATGTCGACGCCATGCCCGATGCGCTTTGCGCCGGCGATCTCAACCGCCTCGCGAATATGGAAGGTGAGGTCTTTCGGAGGAACGAGACCCATTGTCAGCTCCCCAGCATGGAGACTGATCCGCGCTTTCGGGTGTCGGCGTCCGATGTCGCCGACGATCCGCATCTGATCGCTGTAGTTTCCCAGCGTGATTTCATCGTCCTCCGCCGCGACGAGATTCAATCCCACGACGGGTCCTTCAAGCGACGCGAGGCGCGCCGCAAGCGCCGTCTGCGAAAACAACTTCGCGCGGTCGACATTCCGATAGACCTGAGCGAGGAACCGAACCACAACGTCGCATCCGCGCCGACGGTGGGCCGCGTCGCCGCAGCTGAGCCGTCGGTCCTTGTCATCGACGATTGCGCCGACGCTCGCCGCCGCGCGCTTGACAAGGTCGCCGAGGCCTTTGTTATCGAGCGCCGCAAGCATTGCGTCAGGATCGTCCTTCCATCCGATCTGCTCGCCGAGATCGCGCGCCTCGCCCATCAGCGGACTTATCATCAACTCGAGATACAAGGCATTTTGAGACGCGGCGCGCTCGACAACCTCCGCGAGGGCGGCGCCGATATTGTTCCCCGTTACATCTGAAAATCGGAAGAAGCTATTGAAGAACTGATCATGGCCGCTCACTTGCGCGGTGATGACGTCGCGCATCGACCAGGCGTTAATCGCGTCTCGGTATGCCTGCGTAGAGCGCAATGCGTCGACGAGAGGCGGCTTCGATGCGGCGTCGCAAGGCGGCGGCAGCGCAGCTTTGCTTGCGACGTCGAAACACCAGCCCTCGGCGCGCGCCCAGGCCAAAGCGCTTTCCGCATAAACGGCGCCCGAAAGATGATTATGCAAATCGCCGCCTTTCGGCATTTCGACAAGGAAGCTGCGCAGAGCCGCGCCATTGCCGCGAAGACGATCAAGCGCGGCCGAAACATCGTTTATGGCGACGCTCGACAGGTCTCGCGCATGAGCCGCGTAACCGCCCCATACGATAGCGAGGATGGTCCAGAGAATGCGCAGCGACGCAGAGCCCGGCATGATTTCAGTGAGCGAACGAGTGAGACGCAAGGTCATGAGTGGCTCCGAGACGCGATTCAATTGCGGTTCCTTAGCGGACCAGAGGACCGCCTAGCATTCGACTACGCAAATCGAATTTTTGCAAAGGAAGCTTGCTCTTTTCGGTCGATCCATGACAAGACTGAAGCCCGCAACCTTCAGGGAGCCAAATTTTGGCGAGTAGCCATGTCGCTCTCCAGCAAAAATTCAACATACAAGTTATTGCGCATTCTCCTTATCAACCTTGGCCTTCTGCTCTGCCTTGCCTTAGTTGCGGAGATTGTCCTTCATCTCATTTACAGGAGCGGCAATCCCTTTCTAGCGCCCGCTAAAAACGAGCTCAGGGTTCGCGATCCGCATTACACTCACGGCCTCAAGCCGAACTTCGACAGTTTCGACGCCTGGGGTCCGAACACGGTTCGCATTTTCACTAACTCGCTGGGCTTTAGAGACGCAGCCGTACGCAATGTGCCGATGACGATGGACCGCAAGCGCGTCATATTTATCGGCGATTCTTTCACCGAGAGTCCCGGCGTCCCCTATGAACAGTCCTTTGTCGGCCTTTTCGCGCAGGCCTTCCCCGGGTTTGATGTGCTGAATGCAGGGGTCTCGAGCTACGCGCCGTCCGTCTATTACGAGAAGCTCAAATATTTCCTCGACGCCGGCCTCAAGTTCGACGAGGCTGTGGTTTACATTGATATCTCCGACATACAGGACGAAGGCGTTTTCTATTCGTACGATAAAAATGGCGTATTGCAGATGGGCGTGTTTCAGACCAGTTTCAACGTTTGTTCCCCTGTCCCGCGTCCGCCGCTGCAGCGCCCGGAAAAGCAGTGGTGGGAGAAAATCTCTTATATGGCGGAGTTCCTTAGCGAGATGCGCTACTCAGCGGAGTTGGTGCGAGCTATCGGGCGAGCGAACTTCGCGGACCTTTCAAAATCGGGCGTCGTCTACAGCCCCGATTACACGCGTGCGAGCTGGACATATAGCGAGAATTCAAGCTGCTATGGCGCGTTAGGGATCGACGCGTCTATCGACAAGGCGAAGAAGCAAATGGATCGCCTCTACCAACTCCTGTCGTCGCGCGGGATCGCGCTTTCCGTTGGGGTCTATCCATGGCCGCAGCAGCTGCTTTACGACGTTGAAAATTCGCGGCAAGCGCGCATCTGGCGCGACTGGTGCGCCGGCAAATGCAGAAAATTTTTCGATCACTTCCCCGACTTTTTCGCCTATAAAACGCAAGACCATGATTTCATTAGATCGTTGTATTTCTGGGGAGACTTCCACTTCAACGCGAAGGGCAACGCGCTCCTGGCGCAAGGCCTCATTAAAAATTACGAATGAGGGCGCGGGTAGCAAAGCCGAGCGGCAAGTCATGGGAAGGATACGAAGATTTGCGGTTCGCCAGCCTTGCAGATAATTTGTTGGCGAGGCGGCCTGGGGTTTGTCTGAATGTCGCATGAGGATTTTTCGAGAGACCGTGCGCCGAGCATGGGGTCGGATCGGTCATTCGGGCTGGTGATCGCAACCGCGATCGCAATTCTCAGCATGTTGCCGGTTCGACACGGAGAAGCGCCTTCGTTCTGGGGCCTGGCTGCAGCGATCGCATTCGCCGCGGCCGCATTCCTCGCGCCAGATCGATTGCGGCCGCTCAATCGACTTTGGTTCAAGCTCGGCGGCGCGCTGCACAAAATCACCAATCCGATCATCATGGGCGTCCTGTTCTTTGGCGTGATCCTTCCAATCGCGATGCTTTTCCGATTGCGCGGGGCCGATCCGCTCAAACTTTCGTTCGACAAGAACGCGACGTCGTACTGGACCATGCGCGATGCCGCCGACGCGGCGGGCGACATGAGCAAACAGTTCTGAGGAGAAAATAGATGAGCTTTCTGTTCGAGCTTTGGGACTACCTCAAAACCCGAAAGAAATACTGGATGGCGCCGGTGCTGGTCATCATGCTGTTGATCGGCGCGTTGATCGTGCTGCAAGGAACCGCAGTCGCGCCATTCATCTATACGCTCTTCTGATGCGCGATGCGGATACTTGGCGTCTCAGCCTTCTACCACGACAGCGCCGCCGCCGTGGTGGAGGATGGCAAAATCATCGCCGCCGCTCAGGAAGAGCGGTTCTCGCGCAAAAAGCATGACTCGCGCTTTCCGCGTCACGCAATCGACTATTGTCTTGCGGCCGCCCGCGCGGCGCCTCAAGACATAGATTTCGTCGCCTTCTACGATAAGCCTTTCGTCAAATTCGAGCGGTTGCTCGAGACCTACGTCGCCTTCGCGCCCCGAGGATTCCAATCGTTCAAGATGGCGCTGCCGCTGTGGCTGCGCGAGAAGCTCTTTCAAAAGTCGCTGCTCTTAAAAGAGATGAAGGCCTATTCGGCGGATGTCGATTGGTCGAAGAGGCTGCTCTTTGCCGAACATCACTTCAGTCACGCCGCCAGCGCCTTCTATCCTTCTCCTTTCAACGACGCGATCGTCTTGACGATGGATGGCGTCGGCGAATGGGCGACGACGTCGGTCGCCTTCGGCAATGACAATGACTTGACCATGCAGCGCGAATTGCGCTTTCCGCATTCGCTTGGCCTGCTTTATTCGGCCTTCACATATTATGCCGGATTCAAGGTGAACTCCGGCGAATACAAGCTGATGGGCCTCGCCCCTTATGGCGAACCGAAATACGTCGATCTGATCCTCGATCGCCTCATTGATCTCAAGCAGGACGGCACCTTCCGGCTTGATCAGTCTTATTTCGACTATTGCACCGGCTTGCGAATGACCAACGCAAAGTTCGACGAACTGTTCGGCGGTCCCGCGCGCAAGCCAGACGAATTGTTGACGCAGCGGCACATGGACATCGCCGCCTCGATACAGTCCGTTACCGAGGAGATCGTCCTCAGGCTCACGCGCGCGCTTGCCCACGAGACCGGCGCCCGCAATCTGTGTCTCGCCGGCGGCGTGGCTCTGAATTGCGTCGCTAATGGGAAGCTGCTGCGCGACGGCTGTTTCGATCAGATCTGGGTTCAACCTGCAGCCGGCGACGCTGGCGGCGCGCTCGGCGCGGCGCTTGCGGCCTATTACAGCTACAAGAAGAATCCCCGAAGTCTCAATGGCGGGGGCGACGCCATGAGCGGCTCCTATCTCGGTCCTTCATTCTCGCAAGGCGAGATCGAACGCCGGCTGCACGCTGTCGGCGCCAAATTCGAGACGATGGCGGAAGCCGATCTCATTGAAGCGACGGCGCGGGATCTCGCGGGCGAGAAAGCCGTCGGCTGGTTCCAAGGCAAAAATGGAATTCGGGCCGAGAGCCCTTGGCGGACGATCCATTCTCGGCGACCCGCGCTCAGACACGATGCAAAAGACGCTCAATCTCAAAATCAAATATCGCGAGTCGTTTCGCCCCTTTGCGCCGTCGGTTCTGCGTGAGGATGTCGCCGAGTGGTTCGAACTCGACGGCGACTCCCCTTACATGTTGCTTGTCGCCGACGTCGCCGAAAAACATCGTCGCGCGATGACGGCCGAGCAGCAGGCGCTCTTTGGCGTCGACAAACTGAACGTGCCTCGCAGCTCCATTCCCGCTGTCACCCACGTCGACTATTCGGCGCGGATCCAGACGGTGCATCAGGAGACGAACCCGCGTTATTACGCGCTGCTTTCGGCGTTCAAACGAATGACTGGCTACCCGGTGCTCGTCAACACGAGTTTCAATGTGCGGGGGGAACCGATCGTCTGCACGCCGGAAGACGCTTTTGGCTGTTTCATGGGCACTGAGATGGACACGCTGGCGATCGGCGACTGCTATCTTCGCAAAGAGAATCAGGACGCATCGCTCAAGCATGACTATAAGGAGCGATTTGAACTCGACTGAGGGGCGCAGCGTCCTCCTATCTGTAGATCAGCATTTGGCCTGAATCGCTTAAACGAATTTCTTTGAAAAGATTTGATCAGAATGCATCCGCACGAGGCCTCTTAACCATCGCATTGTTAGATGCGGGGATCGGCCACAGAAAAATTCGCCGCTCAGCTTGACGCATTCTCTAAAGCCTCATCCCTTTGAGGGAGGCGTGAGCGCCTGAGATTTGCATCGAATGCATTGTTTTTTTGCGGAGCGGCAAATGAATTTCGATCGCGTCAGACAGGAAAGTCTTGTCCACAATTTGCGCGGCGCGCTGCCACTTTCCGCTCACCCCCGGCCGCCGCTCCTCGCCTTTCTGCGCGAGCGCGGCGCAATAGGGAGAAACGCGCCGAGGCTCGTCGTCGTCGACATCTTCGATGCTGGCGAAACGCAAGGTCTTATGTGCCGCTTCGAAATAGCAGGCGATGTCAACGTGTCTGGCTTCGTCGCGCCGCTGGCGCAAATTGCGCTCGACCGCAGACATCCCTTGGCCCAGCAGTTCTCCGTTCGGCGGTGCGACCTGCCGCGAGATAAGAGGCCTAAGTGGTCTCAACCTGTATGCCGCCGTTAACGAAGGTTGCGGTCAGCATGCCCGGAGTCGAGTGCGCGCGTCCGCACCTTCCTTGGCGATCCACGAGGATGAGGCCGCCCTGGCCGTCGACTTTGTCCACGAGATAGCGGATCGCCTCACGTGCGGCTTCCTCAGCTTGCATGCCGCGAAACTCGACAAAGAAACTGGCGGTTCGAGCGAGCGCAGTTCGTATGAAATCCTCGCCGACGCCGGTGCATGAAACCGCACAACTGGCGTTGTCAGCGAATGTCCCGGCGCCGATGATCGGCGAATCGCCGACGCGGCCAACGGGCTGATTGACGACGCCTCCCGTTGACGTCGCCGCCGCGAGATCGCTGCTTGCATCACGCGCCACGGCGCCCACCGTGCCAAATATAGTATCGTCCGATTCCGAATGATCGAGCGCAGTCTCACGCTTTCGCTTCGCTTTCGTCAATTGGTCGACGCGTTCTCGCGTCCGGAAATAATCCTCGCTTTCGAACGCTAAATGCCGTTCTCGCGCGAAGCGCTCGGCGCCCTCCCCGACGAGCAGCGCCTGGCCGCTCTTCTCCATGACCTCATATGCCAGGCGCACCGGATTTCTCACGCCGCGAACCGCCGCGACGGCCCCCGCCTTGAGCGTTCGCCCATCCATGATCGAGGCGTCGCACAGCGCGGCGCCTTCGGCATTGAGCACCGAGCCCCGACCGGCGTTGTATAGCGGATCGTCTTCGAGCAAGGCGACGCAGTGGACGACCGCGTCTAGCGCCGACGACCCTGCCGCAAGAAGGTTCGCGCCCGACGTCACGATCGCCCGTAACGAAGCTTCGTAGCGTTGCGGATCGCGAATCGTGCCGGCGCCGCCATGAATCATCAGCGAAAAGCCCATCGTTCCTCAACCTGTCGCTTGTCGCCTCACCGTACGTTTGCGCTATATTCTCGCGTCCCCAAATTTTGGAGAACGCCATGCGCAACACATTGCTAGTTTCCTTCATCCTCGCAGCGCTCATTGGGCCGGCTGCGTCGGAGACGTTGATATTAGGCCAAAAGGACGGCAGGGATATCGTCACAGTGCGCGTAGGCGAAGCAACACAGTCCAAGCAAGCGCTGCCCATCTTTCCTGGAATTTCAACAAACACCGCCGGCGCGAAGGGGCTGTCGTTGCTCAAGGTCGTGATTCCTCCAGGCGGCAAGGCTGAGGCTCACACCCATAAGGGCCACGAGTCAGCAATCTATCTTTTGCAAGGCAAAGTTGAGACGCGATACGGAGAACATCTCGAAAAAAGCGTCGTGAACATTGCTGGCGATTTCATTTTCATTCCCCCAGACGTGCCGCATCAGCCCATAAACTTAAGCGACAGCGAAGCAGCGGTTGCGATCGTCGCCCGCAACGATGGGAATGAACAGGAGCATGTCATTCTCTATCCGACCAAAAAATAGACACTGCTTAATCTCTCCTCGCTCGTGCGAACTAAGCTGAGCCGCTCGACAGCACGCGTCGGGCTCTTTGATAAGCCATTCGTTTGCACGAGGACAAAGCTCTTGAAAAAGCGCTTATGAAGACCATCATGTTGACTATCAGCGCAACGCTCGAAAACGTCATGATGACGAAATGTCGATGCGGTTTAACAACCGCCACGGAGCTGAGAAGATTGCAGGCGGCGACGCTTTAGTGTCGCGCCTTTGAGAAACGCGCCAATTTCTTAGGCGCCCTAATCAAAAATAGCGCTCAGGAGTTTTCTATGCCCCGTTTTGCGGCCTCTCGATACGATTCCGTTGTGAACGTCGAGCTGTCGACTCGAAGCGCGTTTGTTCCGGCGAATCTCAGGCGGAACGCGCGCATCTTGATCGTTAGCGACGTGCGTATGTTTAGCGAAGCGCTCGGGTTGCGTCTCGGTCAGCATCCAGGAATGTCCATTGTCGCCGTCGTTGCGGGCGACGCCGCTCTGGCGGCGGCCACTGATTCTAAACCCGATATTGTCCTGCTTGACGTTGGCGAGCTAGGAGGGCTCGCGATTGCGCAAGATCTTCGCGAACGACATCCAGAGCTGCGAATCGTCGCCATTGGAGCGCCTGCGTCAGCCGGCGCGGCGTTGACCGCCGCATGTCAAACCATCGTAGGCGTCGTTCCTCGCGAGGGATCGGTCGACGACGTCGTCGAACTGCTCGAGCAATTGGCCACGCCTGCGATTCATTCGATCGACGAGCGCGGGAAGATTGGCGAGAGTCCGCAAACCGCCGGCGCAAAGGACGCGCTTACGGCGCGCGAACACGAGATTCTCGCGCTCATCGAACGCGGGCTGTCGAACAAGGAGATCGCTCGTCGACTGCGCATCGAACTCGGCACAGTGAAGAATCACGTGCACAATGTTCTTCAGAAGTTGCAAGTGCGCGGACGTGGCGAAGCGGCGCACTCCATGCGAAAGCGCTCCTCCACACATGATGGAGGAGCGCTTCTTACGCCGACCGATAAAGTCCCGTTTGTTCTCGCGGCTAAATGAGACCCGCGGCCCGCAGCTGAATCATGCGCTGGATGATCGCGGGATTGATCGCTTGCATCATTGCCGGATTGACCGCCCATGGCGCCGGCGCGCTCAAGGGAGCAAATCCGTCGACCATGACCCCGGCGGGCGCCAATCCGGCGCTGGCTGGGGCCGCAGCGCCCATCGGCTGGGCCGCCGCGAGACTTGGCACGCGCTCAAGATCTGGCGCTCCGACGCCTTCGCGCGTCGCCTCGCCGAGATAGCGCACGCCCGACGAAGCCAACAGCGAGAAGAGCTGCGCGACGCGCTGCTCGTTCCGCGCCATCCGCGCTGCAGCGAGAAGCGGATGATGCGCGAGAAGCAACGCCGCCATGCCCGTTACGTGAGGCGTCGCCATCGACGTGCCGTCCCACGCCGCATAGCCGCCGCCGGGCACCGTCGAGACGATCGCGACGCCGGGCGCGGCAACGGCGATCTGTGGCCCGAAGCAGGTGAACTTCGGCGAGAACATTGTTCCCGCGACAAGTTGCGGCACAATGGTCTGCGCGTGATAGCTGTCGCTTGGAAACTCTTCCAACTTTCCAAGCGCCGCCACGGTGAGCACCGTCGGCAGCATGCCAGGAAACTGCACGGGACCGCTGGAATTTCCGGCCGCGACGATGCAAGCGACGCCGTTCTGGCGCGCTTCGGCTATTTTCTGCGTCACGAGTTCTGAAGGGTCGCCGCTGCCAAGGCTCATATTGACGACGTCGAGCTGTCGCTCGATGCATTCGTCGAGCGCGTCGATAAGGTCGCTAAAACGCCCGCCCGGAAATACCTTCAACGAGTGAACTTCCGCTTTCGGCGCAAAGCCGCGAATGCCGGCGACGCCTCCGTCAGAGGCGGCGGTGATGATTCCGGCGCAATGCGTTCCATGACCGATTTGATCGTTCGACCAACTCGTCTTGTCGCCGCCATTAGTGAGATCGGCGCCGCGCGTCACATGGCGCAGTTGGGGATGCGCGCTGTCACAACCCGAATCGATGATGCCGATCTTGACGCCAGCGCCCGTGAATGAAGCGTCAAGCCGATCGAGCTTCATCAGCCGCTGACCCCAGCCAATCATGCCGGTTTGTGGGAAGCCGTTGAAGCTGTCGGTCAGCGGACGCAGTTGCACCGTGTTCATCGCGCCGGCCTGGAGCGCTGGCGCGCGGAGCATCCGATCCCAATGATCGGCGACAGGTTTGACGTAAATCGCCTGGACGGTCTCAATCGGGCCGCCGAAAACCGTCACGACGACTTCGCCGCGTTCATTCGTGACGCCTTGGCCAGGAAAACCCTGACCATAGACATAGACCGTCGCTTTCGGCAGCGGTTTGCCGCCCGCTCCTACGACGCGAAGCTGCACGTCGACTCCGACGCCTGCAGCGATCGGCATGACTCCATTGAAGTCGAAGGGACGAAAATCGTCCGAGGCGCGGAGAAAGGCGTCGCGCTCGACGACGACGTTGGGCGGCGCTGACGCCTGCAGCGCGACGCCGCGCGCAGGGTCCATCTCAGCGACAAGAATTTCTGGCGTCTGAGAAGATGGCCCGCCGGCTGAAAAGGCGTTAAGCCCGCGGGGGGCAATCCGCCGCACAATCTTCACATCGGGGAGCGCATTGGCCAGATCCGTCGCCGAAGCGGGCGCGAATCCCGGAAGGCGCCGCGAGGCGATCATAAAGCGCTCTGTGGGCGCGAGCGCCATCGGCTCCACGCGCGTGTCGGCGCCATTCGGCGATGGCGCGGCGGGCCCAGAACTACGACCGTTGGGCGCCGGATTACTATTGTCGGGACCAGCCATTTCGACTCTCCTAATGAATGCGCAGGCCAGCCTTCGCGCCGGGAGGACGCGACGCCGGCGCTAAAATGGTTTGAGCGGAGCGTTTGGTTCAATGATCAGGGTCGCGCCGAATTGTTCGCGCAACTGACTTGCGCTTGCGGCAGGAAGGGTGACGACCAGTCTCGGTTGACCGGCCTTGCCGGCGCGCTGAAGGATTGCGGCGCCCGGGACAGACTGCATCGCCTGTTCGAAAGCCGCCAAATCGCCTGCGCTCGCCGCGTTCCGCGGCGCCACCAGAAATTGATCGTTGCCGTTCGTTGCGCTCATGTCGCGATCCTGATCTTTTGTGGGCTCCCAGGCCGAACGATCGGCCTGGGAGCGGCAGCAAAGCATCCTTCACACGCCGCGTCGATTGTGCGGCTCAACGTCAGCCGTACATCGGGGCCTGCATCTGCGGCATGTAGTAGACGGGTTGCGGGCCAGCTTCGAACGGCAGGAAGCGCTGAGCGAGACCGCCCACCGTGCCGCCAATCGTCTGGCCGAGGCCGGCGTTGCCGAAGCGTCCGCCGATAAAGCCGCCAAGCGGCGCCCCGATCGCGCCAAGCGCGTCGCCGACAATGCCCTGCGGCGCGAACATCGGCGCGGCCGCCTGCGGCGCATAGTAGACAGGCTGCTGCGGGCCGGCTTCGAACGGCAGGAAGCGCTGGGCGAGACCGCCCACCACATTGCCAACCGTCTGGCCGACGCCGGCGTTGCCGAAGCGTCCGCCAATCCAGTTGCCGACCCGGCCCCCGACCGCGCCGAGCGCATCGCCGATGAAGCCCTGCGGAACGAAAACCGGCTCCGCCTCGAACGGCAGGAAACGCTGAGCGAGACCACCCACCGTGCCGCCAATCGTCTGGCCGAGGCCGGCGTTGCCGAAACGGCCGCCAATGAAGCCGCCAAGCGGCGCGCCGATCGCGCCAAGCGCGTCCCCGACGATCCCCTGCGGCGCAAACACAGGCGCAGCTTCGAACGGCAGGAAGCGTTGGGCCAGTCCGCCCACCGTGCCGCCAATCGTCTGGCCGAGGCCGGCGTTGCCGAAACGGCCGCCGATAAAGCCGCCAAGCGGCGCGCCGATCGCGCCAAGCGCATCGCCGACAATGCCCTGCGGAGCGAAAACGGGAGCCGCCTCGAAGGGCAAAATATTCGGCCTTGTCTGAGGACCCCAATTATCGACGATGCCGATGGGCTGGCGCGCCCAGGGCGCATTGCCGAACAGGCTCTGCGGCACGAACTGGGGCGCAGCCTCGAAGGGCAGCAAGCCGCCGAGAAAACCGCCCGCGACGCGGCCGATCTGCTGACCGATATTCTGGTTGCCCAGGGCTCGGCCGAGCGCACCGCCGCCAAGGCCTCCGAGCGCGCTGCCAAGCGCGCCGCCGATAATGCCCTGTGGCGCGAACTGCTGATCGACGATAACGCCTTGCGGCGCAAATCCAGGCACAGCCGTCTGCGGGACATAATAGGTTCCAGCGTAAGCTTGCGGACCGGCCTCAAACGGCAGAAAACCGCCGAGCACGCCGCCAGCGACGCTGCCGATCTGCCGACCGAGATTCTGATTGCCAAAGGCGCGGCCGAGCGCGCCGCCGCCTAATCCGCCAAGCGCGCTGCCAAGCGCGCCGCCGATGATGCCCTGCGGCGCAAAGTTCTGATCGACAACGACGCCCATGGGCGCGACCGTAGGCGTTGCTCCATTGAAAGCGACTTGCATATCTCAACCTCCCAAAGGTCAAAGGAATCTGCGTCGCTCAAACGCCTGTCGCATTTGCTCATCGACGCAGTGTAAACGATAGGCGCTTTGGGAAGCCCGACATATGGATCGTTGGGCACAGTTGAGGATACATGCGCAGCAGACGGCTCGACCGCCTCAGCACGCAAAATAAGCAAGATTAGCTGCATCCGTTCTCCCCGGCCGTCTGTAACAGATCAGCGGCTCACCAAAGCGCCGCGTCGATTCTGTTTAGCTGGGGAGAACGCCATGGCCGACAATTGCAGCTTTATCCGTTCGCTATACGCCGCCTTCGGCCGGGGCGACGTCAAGACGATACTCGACAATGTCGATCCGTCGATAGAATGGATCTCGAACGGCGACGCGAACGCAATTCCTTGGAGCGGTCGCCGCAAAGGCGTCGCAGGGACGGCGTACTTTTTCAAGTCGCTCTCCGAAAATCTGGACTTTGAGATCTTCGAACCCCGCGATTTCTTCGATGCGGGCGACACGGTGATCGTCATCGGCCGCACGCGCGCGCGTCTCAAATCTAACGGCGGCGTCTTCGACTGCGCCTGGGCGCATGTCTTCACCGTAAAGAATGGCAAACTTTCTCGCTTTCGCGAGTTTTATGACACCGCCGCCGTCGTCGGCGCCATCGCGGCGTAAGGCGTCACCGGCGTCTAGGGTTTCTCGAGTGAACAACGCTTCTCGCGCCTACGGCCCCACGCTCCGTCTCGACGGAGGACCGCGCTTTGACTATACTTTCTTTCACGCGGCATGTGCGGGGCAGGAAGCAAGGGTGAGCGCGAAATCGTCTTCCAACGAAGCATTGTTGTTGCGCGTCGCGGCGGGAGATCGGACGGCTTTTCGCGATCTCTACGCGGCGACATCGTCGCGGCTCTATGCGATTTGTCTCGCCTTGCTGAAAGACCGCGCGCGCGCCGAGGAAGCGTTGCAAGAATCATTCGTGCGTATCTGGGAGCGCGCCAACGCCTATGACACAGCGAAAGGCGCGGCGCTGGCATGGATGAGCGTCGTAACGCGCCGCATCGCGCTTAATGATCTGCGCCGTCGCGACAATGCGCATGATTCGCTAGACGGCGACGAGTCATTCGAAATCGCGGCCGATCTTCCTGAATACGATCCGATCGGCAAAGGCCGCCTCATGGAATGCCTCGACAAGCTCGAGGCCGAGCGTCGGCAATGGGTGCTGCTCGCCTATGTCCACGGCTATTCGCATGAGGAGCTGGCGCGGCGTTTCGAGCGTCCGCTCGGCACGATGAAGTCGGCGTTGTTTCGCGGGCTTGCGGACCTCAGAAAGTGCATCTCATGAGCGACGACGACGACATCGACGCGGCGCTTTGGGCCGCCGGGGCCCTGACGGCGTCCGAACACGCGATCGTCAAGGAGCGGCTTAAGCGCGATCCCGAGCTTGCAGCCAGAGCGCGCGAATGGGAGGAGGCGCTTGCGCCGCTTGCCGCCCTCAGGCCGCATGTCGGAGCGCCAAGCGGCCTCTTGGAGAAGATCGAAGCGCGTCTGGAGTCGCGTCTGCGGCTCGAAACCTTAAGCCGTACGCTACGCGTCGAATCCAGCGAATGGATAAGGTTCGCGCCAGGCGTGCGAGTGCAGCTCCTGCACCAAGACGAGGAACTCCAGCGCAAGACGGTGCTTTTCGACATAGAGCCTGGCACAGTCTACCCGGCGCATGCGCATGAGCAGGACGAGGAGATCTACGTGATCTCGGGCGACCTTACGATCGGCGACGAGGAATTGGGCCCAGGCGATTTCCATGTATCGCCCAAGGGCAGCCGCCATCCGGCGACTATGACCCGCGCGGGCTGCCGCTGCATCGTCTCTATGGCGATGTGACGTCGCGCCGCGACCTTCCCTAGATCAATCCAACGCTTGTCGATCGACGAGACGGCAAGAAAGCGCGGCGCTCTCCAATTGCGCATGGAGAGCGTCGCGATCGGTTGCTCGGCAAGCCTATTTCACCACATTGATCACGCCGACCATATTTGGATGCAACCGGCAGAAATACTCCGTTCTGCCGACAGCGGTCATGCGCGCTGTGGCCGGCTTGCCTTTAGGAGTCGCCACGTCAAATGCGCCGTTGCGTGCTGTCGCCGTATGTTCGACGATATCCTTATTGGTCCACTCGACGATGTCGCCCAAATGCACGGTGACGGCCGATGGCGCGAAATCGAGATCGTTGATCGAGATTCTGACACGCTCGCCGGCGGACGCGGAAACCGCGCCCGCCACTGCGAATGTGATCAAAAATCCCGCGCGGCGCGCGAAATCCTTCATCGCTGTCACTCCGCGCTCGCCGTCGATTTCCAGCTGCGCGACATCTTGGCGAGCTTCTGGACCATATGTTCGGCGTGCTGCTGATGGCCTTGGAAGATTTTCAGGCCGACTCTGAGCAGGCCCTTGAGCTCCTGATTGGTCGCCGAGGGAATGAGCAGCTTGTCGACCGCATTGTTCACGAAAGAGTGATAAGCCACTTCATTTTCGGCATAGGCGCGATCGAAGGCTGCGCCCGAAAGCCGCATGAGTTCGGCGCGCTTTTCCGCCGCCTGCTTGGCGAGCGTCTGGCTCGTTTCATTATCCTCAGGCGTCACGCCGAGCTTTTTGACGAGCGCCAGCGCCTTGTCGTTGACAGCCTTGTGGTCCTTCACCATCTCGGCGGCGAATTCGCGAACGGCCTTGGTCTTCGAACGTTGCAACGCGATTTCGGCATAGCCGATGTCCACCGTTCCGGCCGTGTAAGCAATATGGGCGATTTGCGGATCGGTCGGCGTATCCGCGGCAGTGGCGAATGGCGTCGCCGCAAGCAATAAGGCGGCTGCAGCTCCGGCAAAAACGATCGTCTTCATGATTTCTCCTCCATTCAAGAGGCCGCGCTCATTTCGCGACCTGCAGCCAATACACAGACGAAAGAGCTTCGGTTGCAGCCTTGCTGAGAAAAATTGAACCTCGGTCGCTGGCGCAGGCGAAATTTTTCTGCGTCGACGCGCCGCATCGCTGGCAGCGCGCAGCGGCGAAGCTCCGCACACGCACGTCTTTCAGAACGTGAGATGAAGCGAGGAAGGGGCAAAAACCCAGGCGTTTATCGAAACTGAGCGCATTCTTGTCTGGGGCGCGAAAACCGCCGCCGAGACGCGTCCTCCTAGCAGTTAATAAAGCGCGGCGTCGTCGAACAAGTGCCACAGCGATTTTTGTAGCTTGCGGCTGGTGACATGCGCGCCGGCGGTCCGACGCTCGAGAATGAGTTTCTTGTCGTGAAAATCTTCCATGCCGGCGCGATGGCCGACGCTGATCACCGTCACGCCGGCCAGATCTTCATTGAAGAGGCGCAGCATCGAAACTTGACTCTCTTCGTCGAGCGCCGACGTCGCCTCGTCCATAATGATGATCTGCGGCCTTTGCAGCAGGAGTCGAACAAAAGCCGTTCGCTGCCGCTCGCCGCCGGAGAGGATTTGGTCCCAACGCTGCTCTTCGTCGAGATGTTTGATGAGATAGCCCAGGCCGCACCGCCGCATCGCGCCTTCAATCATCTCGTCAGTGATTTCCTTGTCGGAGATGGAATAGATCATAGCCTGACGAAGCGCGCCCAACGGAATGTACGGCTTCTGCGGCACGAAGGCCATGTGCGCGTTCTTCGGCAACAGAATGCGGCCAGAGCCCCATCGCCATAGTCCGGCGAGCGCGCGAACAAGCGTGCTTTTTCCCGTACCGCTCGGACCGGCGACGAGCAGCTTTTCGCCGGCGGGAATGACGACATTCGCGCCGGCGATCACGATACGCCCATTGCGATGAGCGACAGCAAGATCCTCGATATGGATCGTGCCGTCGTCGCTGACGCCGAACTCGATAAACTCCTTCTCTTCCATGATGACGCCGATATCAAGGCTCTCGAGGGCTTCGGCGAGTTCATCGACGCGGTTGGCTGAAGCCATCCATTCCGCGACGCGCACGGAATTGTCGATGAACCAGTTGAAGGCGACCTGCACCAAGATGAATGCGGACGCGAGCTGCATGACTGCGCCGAGGGTCAAAGCGCCCGAAAGATATTTTGGCGCGACGAGCACGAGCGGAATGAGCGGAACCAGCGCGCCATTGGCGCTCTGCACGGTGGCGATCACCCCGTTGCGATGGATCTGGCGGATCCAGGCGACGACGACGCGTCGATAATTCTGCAAGACAGAGCTTAACTCGTCGGCGTCGCCGCGAATGAGGGCGATGCTTTCCGCGTTCTCCTTCAGCCGGGTGAGTTCTGCGAGGAACTGCGCTTCGGCTTCGTTCTTTTGCGCAACAGCCGGAACGAGCGGCCGTCCCGCAAGATAGGCGACGCCGCCGGCGGCCGTCGCATAGACGACCGCCGCAAAGCCGAGATATCCCGGCAACGCAATCCGCGCTCCAAACAGATTGAGCTCCAGAGCGCCGCCGACGGTCCAAAGCACGCCGATGAAGGCCGTCGCCGTCGCCAGAGCGGTCAAAAACCCGACGGCGAATTCGACAAGCGGATCGATCGCCAGCTGCACGTCCTTGGCGATCCGATATTCCGGCGAAGTTTGCTCGGCCGCGGCGATTTCCAGCCGATAGTAGCGCTGGTCCTCGAGCCACCAGCCGGCGAGTTTCTCCGTGAGCCATTCCCGCCAGCGCATCTGCAATGTCATGCGCGCGACAAGCGCGCCGCTGACGGCGAGGCCGCTGAATGCGACGAGCGCGGGCAACAACGCCGTCGCCCACCCAAGAGATTCGACGCTTCTGCTTTCAAGCGCGTCGAAAAACTTGCGGTTCCATTCGTTGACGCTTAGCTGCGCCCCAAGCTGCAATGCGATGCAAAGTGCGACGAGGCACGTTAGAGTCCACGCTCGCCGGCTGGTCTCGCCGGTCCAGAATTCCAGCGCGAACGCACAGAACTCACGCCAACGGACTCGACCTGACGGCTTGATCTGCGAAGCGACAGCGGCCTGCGCTATGGCTTGACCATTCAACGTTGGAAGCGCCCCTCTGCTTGAGCGCTCGAGCTCGAACGAACGGCTCCTTTCGAGCGGCTTGGCGCGCCTCGCTCATGCGCGCGTCATCCAAGCTCATGCGCGTCCCTTATATGGCGGCCAAAAAACACGAGACTACAACTTTGAAGCGGCGTTTTCGTGGAACGAGGCTGAAGACAGGGATATCGGCGCGACTGCTAAGCTGCGCGAGACGCCTTGCGCTCGAAGAACAGCGCCTGGCTGATCGTGGCCTTAACCGTGTCGACCTTGTACGGCTTGCTGATGAGAAATGCGGGCTCCGGCCGTTCGCCGGTCAACAGACGTTCTGGAAATGCCGTAATAAAAATCACTGGGGCGTCAAAACTTTCGAGCATTTCATTGACGGCGTTCAGACCGGAACTGCCGTCAGCGAGCTGAATGTCGGCGAGGATCAGCCCGGGCCGCTGGCGCTTGGCGAGCTCCACAGCCTCCTGATGCGTACGCGCGACGCCAATCACGCGATGGCCGAGATCGCGCGCAATGAATTCTATGTCCTGCGCAATAAGCGACTCGTCCTCGATGATGAGCACGTCCGTCGCGACGCGCTCGGCGATTTCGCGGCCCGCCTCTCTGACAAGTGCTTCGACCTCCTCGTCGGTCACGCTCAAGATCGTGGCGGCGTCTGCAACTGAGAAGCCTTCGACCGTGCGCAGTAGAAAGGCTTGTCGCGAGCGCGGCGTCAGCATGCTGATGTTGCGTTGAGCCGCGGAAATCTCGTCGTTGGGCGATGTTTCCGTGTTCAACCGGATCGACGACCAGGAGGCCATGAACAGATGGTAAAGCCCAACCTTAGGCGACATATTCGCAGGGAAGTCGTCGGGGTCGGCGACTAGCGCCTCGAGTGTGGCGACAACATAGGCGTCCCCGCTTTTCTGCGAGCCGCAAAGCGCCCTCGCGAAGCGGCGCAAATAGGGTAGGTGCACCGCAATCTCACGGGAGAGGTTCATAGCTTTATCCTATTGCCCGCCAAACAGCGGAGTCAATTCCGCCGCCGGTTTGGCGCCTCACAGCGTTCCCTGCTTGCAATGGCGGAACAATTAGTGTTCTTACGCGTTCCAACAAGGGAGGTCGTCGCGCGGCCACCCCGAGTTCAGGCGGCCAATCTCGGGGTGAACTCGGGGTCGAGAATGAGCCAACGCGAAAATCAACACGACGACGATGGCCCCCGCCGCGACGCGGAATCTGATTTGCATAATGCTGCTGGAGGTCGCAGCGATGGCGACGCTGATGGCTCCAACGCCGACGGCGTCACGCTCGATCCGAAGATACAAGCTCAGCTCGGGCGAGTGTTTCGGGCTTATTGCGATGATCTGATACATCAACCAATTCCTGATAAATTTTCTGTGCTGCTGGCCAAGCTGGAAGCCAAACAGCGCGCAAAGAAATGAACGAAGAATCCTTTGGAGACCAGATGGTGGCGCAAATGCCCTATTTGCGCGCCTTCGCGATTTCGCTTTGCGGCTCGCATAGTCTCGCCGATGATCTCGTCCAGGACACTCTGGTCAAGGCCTGGTCGCATGCCGATTCCTTCCAGCCGAACACCAATCTGCGCGCTTGGCTGGTGACCATTCTCCGCAACACTTATTTTTCAAGCTATCGCAAGCGCTCGCGGGAAGTGCAGGACAGCGACAATCTCCTGGCCCAGCAAATTCCAGTAAAAGGCGGCCAGGAATCGGCGCTAACCCTCACGGACGTCCAATCGGCGTTGGATAAGCTCGCCCCCGAACATAAGGAAATTCTATTAATGATCGGGATCACCGAGCTCTCTTATGAGGAAGCGGCCGAGATTTGCGGCGTCGCCATCGGCACGGTTAAGAGCCGCTTGAACCGCGCCCGCGCCAAACTCGCTGAACATCTGGGTCTCCTGACGCCGAACGACATCGATACCGATCCGACAGTGTCGGATCTCGCCGCGCGCCGACCCTCCCGCGCGATTTAACAGGCCAAGGCTTTGTGTGAGTATGCGCAGGGAAACGTTGCGCTCTATCTAACCTTTGCGCCCCGTCACAAAACTGGCAGCGTAGATGATGAAAGGCCGCGAAGGTCAATATTCCCGGCCCTTGCCGTACGCGGCGGCGGCGAAGGCCGAGACGGATGTTTGCGTCCCTGTTCGCGCGCTGCCCGTATTTCTGCTTTTCTCGTCGCCCTCGCCGACGCTTGCCGCAGATGGCGCCACGGCAATTACTGGAGTCTGGCTCGGCGTGATTGGAGCGCTCGCCGTCGCGTTAGCGACGGCCTTTGTTGTGATTTTCTGGCTGGTGAAGCAGCGCCGCGAGGCGCAAAGCGCGCAGCATGAACTCGCTGAATTGACGCTGGCGGTGGAAGCGCGCGGAACCTCTTATTGGAGCGACACTGGCGTCGCCGAGGTCGACGCCATCGCCCACAGCATCCAGGACATCGACGAGCGCTTGCGAGAAAAGCGCAAAAGACTCTCTGAGTTGAACGATCTGTTGTTGAAAAGTTCGACGATCGTCAGCCGAGCCGGCGCCAATCTGCAACTGCGCGCGCTGCTCGACGCCGTGCCTGTCGGAATTCTCGTCGCCGAAGCGCCGAGCGGACGCATCGTCGAGGGCAATCACCTCATGGAAACTATCCTGCGTCGGCCCATTCGCTATTCGGAAAACACGGAAAGCTACTATGAATGGAATGCTATCCATCAGGATGGCCGGCCTGTCGCGAGCGACGAATATCCGCTCGCCCGGGCGCTCGATGGCGAAGATCATCCCCAACTTGAATGCATGATCGAGCGCGGCGACGGCGCTTACGTCTGGATTAACATTGTTGGCGCGCCGATCCGCGATGACCAGAGAGCAATCATTGGCGCGATCGTGGCGGTCACTGACGTCGACGACATCAAAAATGCCGAAATCCACAATCAGATGATGAACCGCGAACTGCATCATCGGGTGAACAATTCACTCGCGATGATTCAGGGAATCGCTAATATCACCGCGCGCACGGCGCAGGATTTTGCGAGCTTTCAGCAGGGCTTCTCCCACCGCGTGCAGTGCTTAAGCCGCATCTCCACGCTGCTTGTGCAGACTTCGTGGGAGAAGACGCCGCTTAAGGACCTGATCCTGGTCGCACTGTCCTGCAGCAGCCACGACTATGGAGACCGCATCTCAGTGTCCGGCGAAGACGTTGAATTGCGCTCGGCGGTCGCTTCGGCCTTGGGTTTGGCGCTCAATGAATTGCTCGCCAACGCTGAGCAGCATGGCGCGCTGTCGGACGACGATGGCCGGATCTCAATCAGCTGGCGCGTCGATCGCGAAACGGATCGGCCGCGTCTCATATTGAACTGGACTGAGACAGGCGGGCCGATCGTCGAAAACCCGCAGCAAACGGGTGTCGGGCATTTCCTGATCACCAACGTGCTCGCACGGCAAATGGGCGGCGACGTCAGGCTGACTTATCACGCCGAAGGCTTGCAAGCCGAAATATCCGCCGAAATCTGAAGCCGCTCGGCGGCGCGCCGGTCACGCGGCATTCTGTGGAGTCACCCGCAAGGCCGTGACGCGGTTCCTGATCTTACGCATCACCTCGAAACGGAAGCCATGATAGGTGAAGACCTGTCCGGCTTCGGGAATCGCCCCCGCCTCATGGATCACGAGCCCGGCGATCGTCGTCGCTTCCTCGTCGGGCAGGTCCCAGGCCATGACGCGGTTGAGATCGCGCACCGGCACGGCGCCGTCGACGAGCACCGACCCATCGGGCTGTGGACGCACGCCCTGCACGGCGAGATCGTGTTCGTCGCGAATGTCGCCGACGATTTCCTCGAGTATGTCTTCGAGGGTGACGAGTCCCATCACCTCGCCATACTCATCGACGACAAGAGCAAAGTGGGTCTTGCGCTTCAGAAAGGCTTCGAGCTGATCTTCAAGCGTCGTCGCCTCAGGCACGAACCAGGGCGCCAACATCACCTCGTCAACATTGATTTTTGCGGCGTCGCCGCCAGCGGCGTCCAGCGCCCGCAGCATGTCCTTGGAATGAAGGACGCCGACGAAATTATCCGGCCGCTCACGCCAAAGCGGCATGCGGGTGAAGGGCGAGGACAGCACCTCACGTACGATTTGCGCCGGCGGCAGATCGGCGTCGATCGTGCGCATTTTCGTGCGATGGATCATCACATCCGAAACATGCAGCACTTGTAAATCAAGCACGCCGCCGAACATGTCGCGCGCGGCGCGCTCGACATTGCCTTCTTCATGCAAGATATCAACCGCGCTTTTCAGTTCATCATAGGGCGAGAGCACAGTTCGGCCGTGCCCGACTTCAACGCCCATCATCTTGAGCACCGCCAGCACGACATATTCGACGCCGGCGAGGAGCGGGCCCACGATGCGCACGAAGGGCGCGATAAATTTCGCGACGCGCAGCGACGTCTCGTCGGGATGATTGATCGCCAGCGTCTTCGGCAGGACTTCAGCGAAAATGAGCAGCAGCACGGTCATGATGATGGTCGCGTAGATCGCGCCATTATCGCCCGCGATCACGACGAGCACGCTCGTCGTGAAGGCGGAGCCGCCGATATTGACCAGCGTGCCGCCGAGCAGCAGCGCGGCGATCATCCGGTTGCGCTGGCGCAGCAGGCGGTTGACGGCCGCGGCGCGCTTGTCGCCTTCTTTTTCGAGCGAGTGCATCCGGGCGTGGGAGGCGGCGGTGAGCGCCGTCTCCGACCCGGCGAAAAATGCAGACAGCAAGACGCAGATCGCGACAATGGCGACCGCAGTCCATATGTCGACCTGCGGCGCGCCGGTTTCGAGTCCATGCATGGGACTATGTCCGCTTCAATTCGTCCTTGAGAAAGCCAAGCGCCTCATTGGCGTCGACGGATTTTGCGATGAACGCCTGGCCAATGCCACGCAGGAGAATGAAGGTTAGCGCGCCGCGCTCGACCTTCTTGTCCTGATACATGGCGTCGAGGATGGTCTGCGCGTCATCCCTCCAACCCGGAATGTCGCCTATCTTGGTCGGCAGACCGACAGCTTTCAGGTGACGTTCGACGCGCTCCGCCACGGCTGGGGCGCATAGACCGCGGCGCGCCGAGAAACGCGCCGCGCAAACCATCCCGATCGCGACGCCTTCGCCATGAACGAGGCGCGCGCTGTCATAGTCGGTCAGGCGCTCGAATGCGTGTCCGAAAGTATGGCCGAGATTGAGAAGCGCGCGTTCGCCCTGCTCGGTCTCATCGCGGCCAACGATCGTCGCTTTCGTCTCGCAGCTCACCGCGACCGCGCAGATCTGCTCCGCCTGGCTCCGGAAAACAGCATCCGCATCGGCCTCCAGCCAGTCGAAGAAACGAGCGTCGCCAATAAGCCCGTATTTTACGACCTCGGCATAACCGGCGCGAAATTCGCGTAGTGGCAATGTTCGCAACGTATCGACGTCAGCAAGAACCAGCGACGGCTGATGGAACGCGCCGATGAGATTCTTGCCGTGTCGAGAATTGATCCCCGTCTTGCCGCCGACCGAAGAGTCGACTTGGGACAGCAGAGTCGTCGGGATTTGGACAAAGCGCGAGCCGCGGCGCACGCTCGCCGCCACGAAACCGGCGAGGTCGCCGACCACGCCGCCGCCAAGCGCGACGATCAGATCGCGTCTTTCAATCCTGGCGGCCAGCACATCATCACAGACGCGACCATAAACCGAAAGGGATTTTGACGCCTCGCCGGGCGGAACGATGATGGTCGACGTGCGCAGGCCAGCGTCCTTCAGACTCTGTCCGACGGTTGGAAGGTGCAGTCGCGCGACGTTTTCATCCGTGATGACCGCGCAGGCGGCGCCAGGAGCGATCTGTGCAATATATTCGCCCGACCTCTGCAACAGCCCGTCGCCAATGATGATGTCATAGGAGCGTCCGCCGAGCGCGACCCGCACGATCTCCTGACGGCTGGCGTCTTCGCTTTCGGCGCGCGGGGGATGCAAATGGGCCATGGCTTTGGTGAAACCTTTGCTTTGCGCTTGCCGTCGTAGCTCTTCAATTTGGGGCAATTCGACGGCGAGGACCGCAAGCGTATCATCGACCATGGCGTCCTGGGGAATCTCGCGCGACTCGACGCGAAGATCAGCCAATTCGTATATGGAGCGTCGCGCCTCCATCAAGTTGCGTAGCGTTTCCTCCGGATCGTCCGTCTGTAGAAGAGGACGATCATTCTTGCGGCGCACGCGCTTCAACAGAGTTTTGAGGTCCGCGTCGAGCCAGAGGGACACGCCCCGCTCGGCTATGCGATCGCGCGTGCGCGGGTCGAGAAACGCGCCGCCGCCAGTCGCGAGAACGATCGGGCCGCCGTTTAAGAGGCGCATGATCACGCGGCGCTCGCCGTCGCGGAAATAGCGCTCGCCATATTTGGCGAAAATCTCTGGAATGGACATGCCGGCCGCCGAGACGATCTCCGCATCGGCGTCGACAAAGGGCAGGCCGAGCCGCACAGCGAGTCTCTGGCCGATCGCGCTCTTGCCGGAGCCCATCATGCCGACGAGCACGATTGACTTCCCATCGAGCGCGGCGCGCACCGACAAAGCGCGCTCATCCATCGGCGCTTGCTGAGCCGGAAGGACGCCAGAATGTTGCGGTCGAGTCATTTGCGCCAAATCTACCCTGCACGGAGCGAAATTTCATCCGCTTCGCCGAGCGCACGCGAAAGATAGGCGACCATGAAAGCGGGCAGCCGCGGGTCGGAGAGCGCCTCCGACGTGGAAACCATCAGAGCATCTGCGAGTTCAGGCGCGCTTTCGCTCGCGAGAAAGGCCTTCACTTTGGCCAGCAGGTCGTGTGATGGCGCATCGTAATCCAGTCTCTTGATGCAGGCGATATGCTGGCGATCGAATATCACCGTCCAGCCTGTCGCCATTCGCGCCTGCGCCGCGGCAAGACCCGTCTCTTCGGCAAGCTCGCGCACAAGGTTGCCGATAAGATCGATCTTGCCGTCAGCGACAATGTCGGAGGGATCGGGCGTGCCAGAGGGAAAATAGCGGCGACCGGCGGCTGAGTGGCTCGACGCCATCTCGCCGATAAGATATGCGCCGTCGCGCGCACGCACCGCCGGCATCGAAAAGCAGTTGTATATGGTTTTGTCCGGCCAGCCGAAATCGCGCCAGGCCAGAAAGCGCGAGAAGCGCGTCTTGAAGAGCGACATGTGCAAGGCGCACACGCCATCCTCGCCGATTACGCGCTCGACTCGAGAGGCCAGTAGCACGGCGCCGTCGTATAGCGCCGGATTGGCCCGCCGGCGCTCCTCCCAGCGACGCTCGATCTCCGCGGCGCGCTCCTCCGCAAAGCGCCAGTGGTGATCGACGAACCGACAATCGAGCCGATCTACCTCTGCAATTTCGACAGTCACGGACGATCCGCCGTTTCGCTTGGGTTGGGTGGAGAGAGACTGATACGCGCAGAACACGCCACGGCGCTTGGTTACGCCTGCATCTGCAGAAGCGCGGTGCTGTCGCGGAATTCGACGATCTCGACGATGAGTCCATCTTCGAAGCGCACGAAATCGGCGAGCTGAACCTGACCGCGACGGCCGGTGCCCCGATGGCGCCATTCGACGGTCCGACGCGCAGCCGCGTTTCCGCCGTCAACGATGACTTCGTCGGACATTGCGTGTCCCAATTGTTCGAAGTCCACCCCGATGCCGCGCACAACATTGACTAGCGCGTCAACGCCGCGATGTCGTCCCGCATACGAGATCGTCGCGCGATCGCCGACGAATTCGCAGATGACGTCGGGCGAGCACAATTCTCGGATCAGCTCAATATCCGGCCCGCAAGAGAAGCTGCTCATTGCGACCAGCCGGCGCGCCATTTCATCGCGCGTCAGTCCGGGGCCGCGTGGATTCAGAATATCGTCGAGACTTTGCAGCAGGTAATCCGCGCCGCGCGCTTCGCAATGGTGGTCCCGAAACTCATACATTTCCGAGACCAATCCGTTTTGCCAGCGTAGAAAATGCGCCATGCACATGCTCTGGACAAGGCCGGTGGCGCGGTGACGCCAACTGCCGATCCATCGCACCACCGTGTTCTCGCCTTCGACGAGAACCGAGAGAATCTCCGCCTCAAGCGGTTCATAGTCGACGTCGACCCGACGCAAATGGGCGCGCAGAGCGTCCCGCCCACGCCACTGCCCAGGAGGGAGCAGGCCAAGCCGGGAGCAGCTATAGTTCAGCTCAACGTCTTCGACGAAATGTTCAACCAAGGTCGAGACGTCATAAGTCATGCGGCTTCGCACGATCTCATGCACGCGCCGCCGCGTTTCGTTCTCGATGACCTGACTCGAACGCTCGCCCGGACCGTGCATTCATCCCCCGTGGCGATGCATTCGTCGCGCTCGAAAAACTGCCAAACCCGAGCGCGCGCTCGCCTTTTTGGGATTATTATGCGCTAATTGCGGTCCTTGTCGACCAACTTATTCTTGCCTATCCAGGGCATCATGTCGCGCAGGCGAACGCCGACCTCTTCGATCGGATGCGCGTTATTTCGAGCGCGGATCGCCTTAAAAGAGGTCTGGCCGACCTTGTTCTCCAGCATCCAGTCGCGCGTGAATTTGCCGGTCTGGATATCGTCAAGCACACGCTTCATCTCAGCCTTGGTTTCCTTGGTGATGATGCGCGGACCAGTGACATATTCGCCATACTCTGCCGTATTGGACACCGAATAGTTCATATTCGCGATGCCGCCCTCATAAATAAGGTCAACAATCAGCTTCACCTCATGAAGACATTCAAAATAGGCCATTTCCGGCGCATAGCCGGCCTCGACCAGCGTCTCGAATCCGGCGCGGATCAGTTCAACGAGGCCGCCGCAAAGCACGACCTGCTCGCCGAAAAGATCGGTCTCGCATTCTTCACGGAACGTCGTTTCAATGATGCCGGCGCGGCCGCCGCCGATCGCCGACGCATAGGACAGCGCGATCTGCTTGGCGTTGCCCGAAGCGTCCTGGTGCACAGCCATTAGGCAGGGCACGCCCCCGCCTTTCAGATATTCGCCGCGCACCGTGTGGCCCGGCCCCTTGGGCGCGACCATGGCGACGTCGAGATCGGCGCGCGGCTCGATCAGATTGAAATGAATATTGAGCCCATGCGCGAAGAAAAGCGCAGCCCCTTGCTTGAGATTTGGCGCAAGCTCATTGGCATAGATCTCGCCCTGAAGTTCGTCGGGCGTCAGCATCATGACGACATCAGCCCATTTGGCCGCGTCGGCGACGCTCATCACCTTCAGCCCGGCGCTCTCGGCCTTTTTGGCCGACGCGGAGCCCGCGCGCAGCGCCACGGCCACTTCTGGAACGCCACTCTCTTTCAGATTGAGCGCATGCGCGTGACCCTGGCTGCCGTAGCCGACGATGGCGACTTTCTTGCCTTTGATCAAATTAATGTCGGCGTCCCGATCGTAATAAACGCGCATGTGCTCTGCTTCCCTTGATGTGCGTGCGCTCGTGGGGGAACGGCGCGCCCCGCGCCGTCGAATTCGCTGGCGGGCTCCTTCTACGCGGGCGGCCCGGCGAGGTCAAAATTCTCGCGCTTCAGATCGGCTCCGGTCCGCGGGCGATGGCGGCCACGCCTGTGCGGGACACCTCGACGAGCCCGATCGGGCGCATCAGATCAACGAATTCGTCAATCTTGTGAGGCTTGCCGGTCAGTTCGAAGATGAAGCTTTCAGTGGTTGCGTCGACAATCCGGGCGCGGAAGGCTTCCGCGAGCTGTAGCGCGAATGTGCGATGCTCGCCGCGGCCCTTGACTTTGACCATGGCGAGCTCGCGCTCGAGCGAGCGCTTCGACACGGTGAGATCGGTGACCTGATGCACCGGAACGAGGCGCTCGAGCTGGTGATGGATCTGCTCGATCGTCTCGGGCGCGCCGGAGGTCAAAATGGTGATGCGCGAAAGATGCTCGGCATGCGCCACCTCAGCGACGGTAAGGCTCTCAATATTATAGCCGCGGCCCGAGAACAGGCCGACGACGCGCGCTAACACGCCCGGCTCATTGTCGACGAGCACGGAAAGCGTATGCGACTCGACCTTGGAGTTCGTCGTCGCGGCGGCGTAGGGAGAAGGCGGAGAAGCGGGGGCGTTCATTTCGGTCCTTCGGCAATCGGCAGATCGGCAGTCGGCAAGCAGCGTTGTTCTTACGACTGCCGACCGCCGAAGCCCGACCGCCTAAACAAGCATCTTTCCCTTTTCGTCGATCACCGCGCCGAGCTCGATTCCGGCGTCGTCGGAAAGATCGGCGAGCAGCATGTCATTATGCGCCTTGCCCGACGGGATCATCGGGAAGCAATTTTCGACCTTGTCGACGACGCAGTCGAAGATGACCGGTCCGTCATAGTCGATCATCTCCTTTATCGCCGCGTCGAGCGATGCGGGGTCGGAGCAGCGAAGGCCCTTTGCGCCAAACGCTTCAGCGAGCTTGACGAAATCGGGAAGCGCTTCGGAGTAGCTATGGGAATAGCGTCCGCCATGCAGCAGTTCCTGCCACTGGCGGACCATGCCCATATACTCATTGTTGAGGATGAAGATCTTCACCGGCAGGCGATATTGGATCGCCGTCGACATTTCCTGAATGCACATCAGGATCGAGGCCTCGCCCGCAATGTCGATCACAAGCGATCCCGGATGCGCGAGCTGCGCGCCGATCGCCGCCGGCAGGCCGTAGCCCATTGTGCCGAGCCCCCCCGACGTCATCCAGCGGTTCGGCTCCTCGAAATGATAATGCTGGGCGGCCCACATCTGATGCTGCCCGACCTCGGTCGTGACATAGACGTCGCGATCTTTGGTCAGCGCATAGAGCCGCTGCACCGCATATTGCGGCTTGATCGCCGTTTCGGAATTGCGAAACGCAAGCGATTTCCTTGCGCGCCACTCCTCGATCTCCGCCCACCAATGATCGAGCGGCTGCTTCTCGGCGCTCATCGCCTCGGCGCGCCACAGGCGCACCATGGCTTCGAGAACATGGGCGCAATCGCCGACGATGGCGAGATCGACCTTGACGTTCTTGTTGATCGACGAGCGATCGATGTCGATGTGGATCTTCTTCGAGCCCGGCGAGAAGGCGTCGAGACGACCCGTGATGCGATCGTCGAAGCGCGCGCCGACCGCAATCATCAGATCGCAGTCATGCATGGCGTGATTGGCTTCCCAGGTGCCGTGCATGCCGAGCATGCCGAGCCAGTTCTTTCCTGATCCCGGATAGGCGCCGAGCCCCATCAGCGTCGAGGTGATGGGAAAGCCCGTCAGGCCGACGAGTTCACGCAATAGCGTCGACGCCGCCGGGCCGGAATTGATGACGCCGCCGCCCGTGTAAAAGATCGGTCGTTTCGCAGCCGCCATCATGCGCACAGCCTGCTGGATCGTCTCCAGGTCGGCGTCGAGCTTGGGATGATAAGTCTTGTGCGCAGCGCTGCGCGGCGGCGCGTAGACTCCGCGCGCAAATTGCACGTCCTTGGGGATGTCGATGACCACAGGTCCGGGCCGGCCGGATGAGGCCACGTAAAAGGCCTCATGCAGCACGCGCGGCAGATCGGCGATATTCTTGACGAGATAATTATGCTTGGTGCAGTGGCGGGTGATGCCGACCGTGTCGCACTCCTGGAAGGCGTCGGAGCCGATGAGATGCGTCGGCACCTGGCCAGTGATGCAGACGACCGGGATTGAATCCATCAGCGCGTCGGTCAGGCCCGTCACCGTATTGGTGGCGCCTGGCCCCGAGGTGACGAGCAGCACCCCCACCTTGCCGGAGGAGCGCGCATAGCCCTCGGCCGCATGCGCGGCGCCCTGCTCGTGGCGCACGAGAATGTGCTGCACCTTGTCCTGATGGAAAAGCACGTCATAGATCGGAAGGACGGCGCCGCCGGGATAGCCGAAAATAATCTCCACGCCCTGGTCCCTCAGGGCTTCGACCACCATTTCGGCGCCGGTCATTTCCTTCGACATCGTCTCTTTCCGTCTTGCTTCTCGCGGCGGGCGGCCAGGATGTTTCGTTTTTCGGGCAACAAAAAAGGCCCTCTTGGGGCCTTGGGTCAAGCGCCGCTGGCGGAGGCCGGGCCTAGCCCCGCTCCGTTCCTGGCGCTTCAGATACGAGAATTGCGCGCATTCGCGTCCCGCCCTCTTGGTTGCGGGAGACGTTACGGGAGACGCAGCGGATAATCAAGCGAGGAATAGGCCTCTAGCGGGCGATCCATCCGCCATCGACCACAAGCAGGTGACCGACGATGAATCGCGCCTTTTCGGAGCACAGGAACAGCACGGCCTCCGTCAGCTCTTCGGCCTTGCCCATGCGCCCGATCGGAAAGAGCTCGCCCGCCTGCTGGGGCGTCATGCCTTCCTTCTCCATCCATTGATGGAACACGTCACCGGGCGCGTCGATGCCGCAGGCGCAGATGGCGTTGACGCCGATATTCTCCTTGGCGACCTCAAGCGCGACCGTCTTGGTCAAACCGTCCACGCCGCCGCGCCTGCGGGATTGACCTTCAAATATTCCTTGTCGCCAAACTCGACCTCCTTGGTCTCGTAAGGCTCGCCGATCCATTCGAGGGCAATGTGCGGCGCGAGGGAGCATGCGCCCGTGTGGTAATAGAGCGTGACCATGGGGGCCTCCGGTTGAGAGCGTCGCTCATAGGATAGGGCGCTCTCACGGGAGGGTCGTGCCTACCCCTCGCCGCAGTCGAGAATCCAGGTCTTGTCGCAAAAAGCGACATAGAGGCGCTCCTGTCCGAGCGCCGTCCCAAGTTCTCCAGCGAGCTCATTGAGCATCGCTTCGATCTGCGCGTCGGGCAGGCGCCCGAGATAAGCATGCACCGCTTCGCCGGTGAAAATCGCGACCGGCTCGCGGTCAGAGCCGACCGCGCCGTCCTCCTTCGGCCAGGCGTAGGTCACCTCGCCGCGGGTGAACATGCCGGAGAGCGCGGGCTGGCCCGTTTCGACGCGCCGACGCATCCAGGCGTGCGCACAACGCACCGCTTCGGAAACATCAAAGACGCGCCCCTCGGCCTCCCAGCCCTCGCGCAGTCCGACGGTGATGCGGAAATCTCGCCGCGGCCCGCGCGAGCCGTCAACGAGGCGATAGACGCGCTTGGTCATGACTACCTTCCAAAGGTTGGACGAGCCATAGCGAGGAAGACCCGCGGGAGAAGACGATAACCGAAAAGGGGACGACGAGCGTCTATGGCCTGCACGCCACAAGTCTTAGGCTTCGGCGCAGTGCCGCAACGCACGCCGGTTTCTTCAGGCCGCGCTCTTCATGGAGGCTCGAATGCCCATCCCCGTCTGGGTTTTGCTCGGTTTTGCGCTGTGGACGCTGTTGCTGCTCTTCACGACGGTTGGCGTCTATCGCTGGAGCCGCATATTGACCGGCCGCACCGCGGTCTCCGCCTGGCGCGCCGATGAGCCGCAGGGCGGCGAATGGTATCGGCGCGCGATGCGCGCCCATATGAACTGCGTCGAGAACCTGCCGGTCTATGGCGCGATCGTCGTCGCGATGCTCGCCGCGCGGGTCGCGAGCCCCGCTCTCGACGTGCTGGCGATCACGATCCTTGTCACGAGAATCTGCCAGAGCGCGGTTCATCTGCTCTTCGAGCAGACGAATGTCGTGGCTTCGATCCGCTTCGGCTTTTACTTCGTGCAGGCAATCTCAATGCTGGCCATGGGCGCGCTGATAGCTTTTTGGGCGCAAGGATGAGGGAGAGGCCGTAGATGGCCGGGACAAGCCCCGCCATGACGGCTGCGGAGCGCGCTCTCGGACCCTGAGCGTCATGCCCACGCTTATCGCGGGCATCCACGAAATTCATCCCGTCGGACGCCGTGCGCTGCTCAGCCTTCCAGCAACCGCCGCGCGATCACCTGCGCCTGAATCTCCGCGGCGCCCTCGAAAATGTTGAGGATACGGGCGTCGCAGAGCACGCGCGAGACCGGATATTCCAACGCAAAGCCATTGCCGCCATGAATCTGCAGGGCGTTGTCCGCCGCCGCCCAGGCGACGCGGGCGCCGAGCAGCTTCGCCATGCCGGCCTCGAGATCGCAGCGCTTGCCCTCGTCCTTCTCCCGCGCGGCGAAATAGGTGATCTGGCGGGCGATGTGAATCTCGACCGCCATTGAGACGATCTTGTTGAAGACGCGCGGGAAGGAGAACAGCGGCTTGCCGAACTGGATACGCTCCTTGGCGTATTTCAGTCCGAGGTCGAGCGCGCATTGGGCGACGCCGAGCGCGCGCGCCGCCGTCTGGATGCGCGCCGACTCGAAGGTCTCCATGAGCTGTTTGAACCCTTTGCCTTCCTCGCCGCCGAGAAGGTTTTCGGCCGGCACTTCGAAATTGTCGAAGCCGATCTCGAACTCCTTCATGCCGCGATAGCCGAGCACTTCGATCTCGCCGCCGGTCATGCCCTTCGCTGGGAAGGGATCGCTGTCGGTTCCACGCGGCTTCTCGGCAAGCAGCATGGAGAGGCCCTTATAGCCCTTCTCATTCGGGTTGGTGCGCACGAGAAGCGTCATCAGATCGGCGCGCACCGGATGGGTGATCCAGGTCTTATTGCCAAAGACCTTGTAGACGCCGTCCTCCAGCGTCGCGCGGGTGCGCAGCCCCGCGAGATCGGAGCCATTGTTGGGCTCGGTGAAGACGGCGGTCGGCAGGATTTCTCCGCTCGCGATCTTGGGGAGATATTTCTCTTTCTGCGCCCGCGTGCCGCCGACCAGGATCAATTCGCCGGCGATCTCCGAGCGCGTGCCGAGCGAGCCGACGCCGATATAGGCGCGCGACAGCTCCTCGGAGACGACGCACATGGCGATCTTGCCCATGCCGGAGCCGCCATATTCTTCGGGGATCGTCAGGCCGAAGACGCCGAGTTCGGCGAGGCCCGAGATGACGTCCAGCGGTATATACTGGTTCTTACCGTGCCATTCCTGCGCATAGGGCGTGGCATTGGCGGAAGCGAATTTGCGCATCTCGCTGCGGATCGCTTCCAGCGTCTCGTCGAGGCCGGAAGCGCCTATCGTCTCCGCCGCCGCGTGGTGATCGATGAGTTCGGCAAGCCGCGCGCGGTTCGCCGGCGTATTGCCCGAGAGGATAAGCCGGTCGACCGAGGCGGGACGTCGCGCCGCGATCTGCTGGCTTGTGAGCCCAAAATCGCTGAGCCGGACGATCTCGCCCTGGCTCATCGGAATGCCGCCGTAGATTTGCGCGAGGAATTCGGCGAAGCCGATCTGGTTCAGGAGCTCCTCGGTCTCGCCATAAGCGCCCTCGGCCGAGAGCCGCTCGGCGTAGTCGATAAGTTCGCGCAGGCCCTGCACATAGGTCGCAAGCCAGGCGAGGCCGTGGGCGGCGTGCTGATCGGCCTCGATCAGCTCGTTGGAAAGCTTGCCGTCTTTCGTGACGCGGGCGCGCACGCTCGCGAGCGCATCCTTATAAAGCGCCTCGACGGCGGCGAGGGCCTCTTTCGCGTCACTCGTCCAATCGGCGGCTTCAAGTTTCGTCGCGACGGCTGCGGTCATTTCACTTTCCGGAATGAGAGCCCCGATGGGGCGGACGCCTGACCTCCCATCGACCGGGATTCCGCCTTCAGGGGGGAGGTATTTTGCGCCCTACATGCCGGCATTTGGCCTGAGACGCAACCGCGCTGGCGGCGGGATAGTGTCTCAGTTCGAATTTCGGCTTTCGGTGAAAAACCGAAACCTTCGGCCGGTAGGCTAGGAGCCGGTTCGCGCCCGAAGCAGACCTTCAATCAAACAAACCGGCGTCTTCAACTGCGAATTGCTGACACGCAACTCTTGGCTTCTGACGAAAGGCCCACCTGGAGAATCGCTGTTTCCTGCGCCAACGCCTTCTCCCGTGATCGGTATCCTCTCGCCAGCCGCGCTTCGGTCGACGCGAGGCGACGCGCCTTGTGTACCTGTCTCATTTTGCGTGCTTACCAATCATACGCAGTCATCGTGCGTGTAAACTTACGCAATAAACAGAGATACTTCTTTGGAATAAGAATAAATCCTAACAATTGTAGGATAGTTCTTTGAAAAATTTCTGAATTATGTCTGAGTCGATTGACGGAAAAAAAGTATTGGCGGTATCGATAATCGATCATGCGATCCTGTTCGCCGCTGCACATCAGTAAAGGCGGGATATATGACTAAGAAATATTCCGAAAAATCCCGCTTCGATGCTATAGAAATCGGGAAGAAATCCCTGCTTGTTTGCAGCCTCGGCGCGCCAATCATCGCGCTCGAAATCGCGTCTGCTGCAGCGCAGAACGCTTCGCAAACCTTGCCTGCCGTCACCGTGGACGCGCCGCGCGAAAAGCCCCAAGCCAAGCAGCAACAGCCAGCTCGTCCGACCTCCTCGGGATCGCGCGTCGCGCGCGGCGCCCATTCAACCGGACCAAGACCAAATGTCGCCGCCGGGTCTGGCGCGCAGTCCGGACCGCCGAACGCTGGGCCGCTGTTAGCCGGGCCAATCACTGCGCCGACGCCGCCAACGGGAGAAATCGGCAATCTGCCGCCGGCCTATGCCGGCGGCGAAGTCGCTCGCGGCGCAAGACTCGGCATGCTCGGCAACCGCGATTTCATGGACACGCCGTTCAACGTCACGAGCTACACGTCGGCGCTTATCGAGAACCAGCAGGCGCGCACTTTACAGCAGGTGTTGGAGAACGATCCATCGGTCCGCATGGCCACGTCAGCCGGCCATATTCGTGAGAATTTCAGAATTCGCGGCTTTCCCGTACTCGGCAGCGAACTTGCGCTCAACGGCCTGTATGGCCTCGCGCCCGACGGTCATGTGCCGACAGAGTTCTTGGAGCGGGTCGAAGTGCTCAAGGGCCCGGGGGCCCTGCTCAATGGAATGGCGCCTTTTGGCGCAGTCGGCGGCTCGATCAATCTCGTCACGAAACATGCTGGCGACGCGCCGATCACCAGCGTCAGCAGCGACTACACGTCGAATACTCAGTTCGGCACGCATATCGACGTCGGACGGCGCGTCGGCGACCACAATCAGTTCGGCATCCGCTACAACGGCGTTTTCCGCAAAGGCGAGACTGCGCTCGACGATCAGTGGAAAGTGCGCGGGCTCAATGCGCTGGCGCTCGATTACCGGGAAGAGCGCGTGAGGCTGTCGATTGACGCCTATCACAGCCAGGAAATCTTTAAGAACGGCAGCGCCTTCTTTGCGAGCTTTAGCGGCATTGGAGTGGCGGCTGCGCCTCACGCCAGCACGAATCTTTTTCTCGGCACGAACGCCCGATTCGAGAACAAGGCCATCGAAGCGAGGGCCGAGCTGGATGTCGCCGAGAATGTCACGGTCTTTGCCGGCATCGGCTTTTTGGATAGCAGAAACTTCGGCTTCACCAACGGAACCCAGGCGCCGAGCGTAAACCTGCTCGGCAACTTCACTGGACAGCGAATCGTCAATCTGCGCGGCTATACGAACACGCTCTCCACGCAGGGCGGATTGCGTGGCGTGTTCGACATGGGACCGCTTCGCCATCAATTCGTAGTGAGCGCAGCGGCGCTGAAATTCAGCCAAAGTTCCGAGTTCGGGTTCAGCGGGTCTTATCGATCGAACATCTATATCCCCGTCGTGCCGCCTTTGGCCCCGCCGCCGCCGGTTGTCCCCAATACGGCGTTCAATCCGAGTCGACCGTATTTCGTGACCGATCCGAGGAAGACGGGAGACACCTATCTGGCGAGCCTCGCCTTCGCCGACACCATCTCGGCTTTCGATGAACGCATCCAGTTTATCGGCGGTCTGCGCAGTCAGCGGGTGATGACCAAGACTTATACGGCCAACACGGGTTTGGAGACGAACTCCTATGACAGCCATCGTCTCTCGCCAGCCTTTGCGCTGATCGTAAAGCCGTTCGACAACCGCCTGTCGCTTTACGCCAACTATATCGAAGGCCTCACTCAGGGCTTGCGCGTCACCAACCCTCTCGCGACAAATTTTAACGAGTCGTTCCCGCCCTTCGTTTCCAAGCAGGTCGAGACCGGCGCGAAGCTCGATTTAGGCATTCTCGCGAATACGTTGAGCTTCTACGAGATTACGCAACCGACTCTTGCCACGGTGACGACGGGGGGGCTCGTCTCTTACAAGCCGGTCCGGCAGCGCAACCAGGGCATAGAGTGGAACGTCTTCGGCGAACCGGTCCCTGGCGTCCGCGTGCTGGGCGGCGTCTCTTACATGATTGGCGTCATCACGCAGAGCGCGGACGGACGCACCACTGGGAAGAACGCCTTCGGCATTCCGCGATGGCAGGTGAACATGTATGGCGAGTGGGATCTTCCCTATCTCGTCGGGGTGACCGCGGAAGGCCGCGTCGTCTATACGAGCGCCCTCTATGTCGATTCATTGAACTGGTATCGAATTCCTGAATGGGCGCGTTTCGACGCCGGCGTGCGCTATGCGACGACGGTTTACGGAACGAACATGACGCTGCGGGCGAATGTGAACAATCTGTTCGATCACAGCTATTGGTCAGGTGCCTTCAACGACGGTTTCGCCACGCTCGACGCGCCGCGCACTGTCCTTCTGTCGGCGACTTTCAACTTCTGACGGCGGGAGCGGACAATGAACCTCTCACCCGCAGCCGTTACGATCGCAGCCCTTGTCGCCATCGTAGCGGGCGCCGCCTGCTTCTATCTCGGCGCGCCCAATCAGCGCTGGCTGTCGCGGCGCTTGCCGGCGTGGCCGAGCCGCATTGCTGGCGCGGCGCTGCTGTTTCTCGGCGTTCTCCTGTGGAGTCAGGTCGTCCAACTCTCGACCGCGATTTTCGCGACGCTCGTTTTGATCATGCTTCTCTTCATCATTTTTCCGTGTCTGGGGGCGCTGCGCACTGTCGTCAGGAATGCGCCATGAAAGAGATCCGACCTGACTGGATCAGCAAAACATTAGCGGGCGCCATTTTGGGCTTCAGTCTCGCGCTCGCGCTCGCAGGACTCTTTGCGTGGCTGGGCCCCGGTGGATTGGCGACTCCTAACAAATTTCAGCTTGTGATGTGGCTCATCTCGCCGATCTGGCTGACCACAATGAGTCTTTCCTTCCTCTTTACAAGCGGAATGCGCGCCTGGCTCTGTCTGGGCGGCGCAAATCTTGCCGCCTACGCCGGTCTGTTCGCCTGTCGTCATTTCATTCACTGACGGGACGACACTCGATGCGCAGCGACGTTGTTCGACTCTATAAGGTTGTTCATACGTGGACTGGCATTACTGCCGGTATGTTCCTCTTCATCGCCTTCTATGCCGGCTCCATCACCGTGTTCGCCGAGCCGCTCGCGCGCTGGTCCTCATCGTCCGCTCCAGTCCGCCTCACGGCGCTCGCTCAGTCGGATGAATTGATCGCGCGCACGCTTGCCGCTCGTCCCGACGCCGGCAAGGAATTCACGCTTCATTTGGGCGAGACCGAAGATCTTTGGGCGCGCCTGACATGGAAGAAAGGCAAGGACGATAAGACGCCGTGGTCAGCGGATCTTTCTTCGGCAGGCGACCTTCGGCTCGCGCAGTCATATCGCTCGAGTCTTGCCGACTTCGTCGACAACATTCACCGGACCGCAGGCATTCCGGGCGCGAACGATATTGGCGAGACCGTTATGGGCGTCGTGAGCGCTGTCTACGCCGTCGCGCTTGTCTCGGGACTGATCGTTATTCTGCCTTCGCTCGTTAAGGATCTCTTCGCACTGCGGATCGGACCCAATCTTAAGCGCATGTGGCTCGATGCGCATAATGTCGTGGGCGTGGTCAGCCTGCCGTTCCATATCGTCATCGCTTTAAGCGCCGTCGTTTTCTGCCTGCATGAGCCATTGTACGACGCGCTCGACTATGTCGTCTATGACGGCCGTCTGAAATCGATCATGGCCGCGAGCAACCCCTTCACCGCGATCAAGAAGGACGAGCAACCAGCGCCCATGTTGCCGGTCAATGTTCTCCTTGACCGGGTGAAGGGGGCTTCACCGAGTTTTGTCCCCGTCGAGATGCGGTATCGAAATGCTGGGCTTCGTGGCGCGTCGGTTCAAGTTTGGGGATACGACACGCGTTACATGACGAGAGGCAAGGGGTTTGCAGTCATCAGTCCGGTCACCGGCGAGATTGCGAACACGGACTATTTGCCCGGCAGAGAGGGAACTTGGACCGGCATCGTGGCGACGTTTTTCGCGCTGCATTTCGCCACCTTCGGCGGCGATGTCGTCCGCGTCTGTTACTTTCTTCTCGGCATTGCGGGCGCCTTTCTGTTTTATTCAGGCAATTTGCTCTGGATTGAATCACGCCGGCGAACTGAGCGGCGACATGGCGGCCCGGTAAATCAGAAAACATCGACGCGTATGATGTCCGCGGCCACTGTCGGCGTTTGTCTCGGCGCAATCTGCGCGATCTCCATCACGATCGTGGCGGAGAAGTGGTTGGGCGGCAGGGTCGCGAACATCGATGTTTGGCGCAACGCCATTTATTACTGTGTTTTCCTTGGGAGCGTGCTCTGGTCGTTCCTCAGAGGAGCCGCCGCGGCGAGCGTTGAGCTTCTCTGGCTCGCCGCGATTGCCGCCGCTGCAATTCCACTTACCACGCTGACCGGTTGGACATCGCCCGCGCTCGGCATGCAGGGCTCGGCGAGCATGGCGGCGCTTGGCGTCGACCTCGTCGCTCTTTTTGCCGCTCTATGCTTCGTCTGGATGGCGCGGTCGGCCGCCCGTCGAGCGGAATATGGACCGGCCGACAGTGTTTGGGCCGCGCCTCAACGGCAATTGCGGGAGGCGGCGCGATGATGACTCCGGTCACCACAATGGCGAATCCTTCTTTGGAGCGGGTCGCCTCTGGCACTAGTGACCACTTTGGGTCAAATCAAGCCATTCATCGTCCGCTCGGCGGGCAGCTGCGAAGGATCGTAAGCCGAAACTCAAACTGAAAACACTACCGGCGGCGCTCGATTGCGGCGCGGCCCGAGATGGTGGAGCACCGCCCTTATAGCGGCCGGACATGCAGCGGCAGGCCGTCTTTGGGCCGCGTGGTGAAATCGGGGGCAAGCTCCAGCCGATAGCCCTCGACCGGCGTGAAGCGGAAATCGCGCACGAGCGTCGCAAGGATCACGGTCATTTCCAGCATGGCGAAACCCATCCCGATACAGATGCGCGGGCCGGCGCCGAAAGGCATGTAAGCGCAACGGTGGCGCGTCTTGGATTTTTCCGGCGCAAAGCGGTCGGGGTCGAAAGCGTTGGGCGCGTCCCATAATTTCTCATGGCGATGTAGCGCCCAAAGCGCCGCAAAGACCGGCTCGTTCTTGGAAATTTTATGTGAGCCGAGCATCATGTCTTCGCGCGGCTGTCGCCCAATCGCGGCAGCCGGCGGAAAGAGGCGCATCGATTCCTGTATCACCTGCTTTGTAAATTGCAGTTTCTCGATTGTATCGCCGCTGATATCTGAGTCGTCCGCGATGGCGCGCGCTTCGTCGCGCACGCGCTCTTGCGACGCTTGATCCTTGGCCAGCAGCCATAGACTCCAGCCAAGCGCGACCGCCGACGTTTCATGCCCCGCGACCAGAAAGCCGTAGAGATTGGCGATGAGCTCGGCGTCCGTCATCGACCGGCCGCTTTCGGGGTCTTTGGCTGCAAGCAGCCGATCGATAATCGCCTGCGTTTCGACGCCTGATGCGCGCCGCGCCGCAAGAAGTCGCGCGGTCTCGTCATAGAGGTAGCGCATGTTGCGATTGATCTTTGATGATCCGGGAAACGGCAGCCATACCGGCAACCGAAGCAGGGTGAAAATCCGCTGCCAGGACATGCCAGCAAAACTCTCCTGCAAGGCGGCGACAAACTTGCCGCGATCGAAGGCGCCTGTGACGCCGAGCACGGCCCTTTCGATGACCGCAAAAGTGACGTTCGACATCGCGTTCATCGCGTCGATCGGGGCATCCTGCGGCGAGCGACGCCAGGCCTCCGCTTGGGCTTTAGCGCAATCGACAAATGTCGGCGTGAGAGCAAGAAGATTTTCATGTCGGAAGGCCGGCGCCAAGGCGCGCCGCTGCCATTTCCAGTCAGCGCCTTCAACAAAGAACAGCGCATCTTGGTTGATCATCGATGACAGCGCGCCAACGGTGATGAAGTCGCGCGTAAAACTTTCAGCGCGCGTGATCAGCATGTCCTCGATCAGTTCGGGATCGGCAAGATAGTGCGTGCGCTGGACGAACGGCCAGACGCGATTAAGCGTGAAGTAGTCTTCACGATAGGCGGCGGGCGGCCAGTTCTCGAGATAATTGCGTTTGGTGGAGCGCCAGGTAGGCCTCTCATTTGGCGCAAAGGGCGTAAAATCTGGATCGTGAAACATCGCAGGCTCCCCTGAGCAGGCAATCGGATTTTCCGTCTCAATCGGCGCAGAAAAAAGGCCCACGGTCTCCGTCAAATCCCGCAGCGGCGGAAGCCGCGCCAAGCGAAAACCGCGAGTATCAGCGCCGGCAGTGCGACGCCAATAAGTGGACCGGCGAGGCCGGGCGCCGGATCGTCATCCGCCTGGGTGAATTTCGGCAGGGCGGCGTAGTCCTGCGCCGTCAGCGCCGCGCCGGCCTTGGCGCGGGAAAGGAAGAATTCGCGCCAATCGACATGGAAGGCGCGGATGCGATCGAGAAAGGCGCGATAGCGCGTCTCGCCGGAGCCGGCGATGTCGGCCATCGCCTGAAAGGTCAGATAGGCGGGCGAGAGATAGCCGAGCCTGTCCGAGAGGCCGCGCTGACGGGCGAGTTGCGCGTCATGCTCGGCGACGATCGCCTCGACGCGCTGAAACGCCGCCTCCTGCGTCGCGAGACGCCGCAGCGTCATCTCCTGCGAGCCGCCCGCGGGCTTGCCGCCGCCATGTTCGTCGGCGTAGCGGGCGAGCGAAGCGTCGCGCGCCTTGTCGGCGTCGGTCGAGGCCGCCCGGGCCGCGAGGACCATGTCGATACGCGAGGGCGCGGGATGGGCGAAAGCCGCGAGGCTATTGATCGCGGCCGGCAGGATCATTGTGATCGCCACCCAGGCGCCGATCAATGTCAACGCGTTGAAGGCGGAACTCCGGCCGAGCCCGTCAATGGCGGCGGCGAGCGCCGCCCAGAACAGCCCATAGAGCAGCACGAGAACAAGCAGCGCCGCAAAACCAGGCGAAGCGAGCCGCTCCCATCCGGCGAAAACCCACACGCCGACAGTCACGGCCAGCAGCATGGCGATGATCGGCGCAGCGACGCGCGCCGCGAGCTTGCCGGCGAGCGCCGCGCCCGGTCGGCGCGCCGAGGCGAGCGTCACGGCGAGCGTTCCCTGCTCGCGCTCGCCGGCGAGCAGATTAAATACAAAGGCCAGAATGACGAGCGGATAGACGAAGACGATGACAAAGGCGAGATCGGTCGCGCCGGACATTAGATTAGCGGGATTGTCGATCTCGTCGGCGAAGAGAAAACTGTCCTTCGAATTAGTCGTCACCCGAACTGCGGGCGGCAAAAGGTCGCTCTGCCCTATCGCGACGAGCGCCAGAGGCGCGGGGGCGAGCGCCGCCACCGCCGCGGCAGGCCCGCCGCCCATGAAGGTTGGATTACGCGGATCGCGAAACGGCGGCGGCTCGGGCGCAGGCTTTCCCTGAGCATCGCCTTCCTGCAACTGTCCGAGCGTCTTCTGGAGGTTCGCAATGCGCTGCATCTCGTCGGCGCGAGCCGCCGCGATCGCCGCCTGTTGCGCCGAGACCCGCGCCGATCCCATGGCGAGGGCGAAGAGCGCGACGCCCGCCAGAGTCAACAGGGCGAACCAGATTGCGCCGTCGCGGCGCATCATGCGCGCTTCGAAACGAAAGCCTGCAAAGAATGCAGAAGACATTGCGCGGCTCATACGGGCCGCAGCCGCCGCGCGGCGAACGCCGCGAAGACGACCGCGATCACGAGCCAACCGAGAAGCGCCGCGATCGGCAGCGCGCTATGGGCGAAGGCGAAGATGGCGCCGGGCGCCTGATAGGCGAACGAACCGATTTTTCGCCACAGCTCCGGTCCCGCGACGTAATGATTGTCACGGGCGAAATGGATAATGTTGTCGCTGACCTGATTTTGGATGTCGCGGCGATGGGCTTCGGCGGCCGTGGCGAAATCGAACTGGCTGCGGCTGTCGACTCCGGCGAAGGCCATCGAGATCGGACGCAGCGCCAGAAGCGGAAACAGAAAGCCTGGCGCGGCGCGCAATGCATCCTGGCGGTCGAAGGCCGATTGCAGCAGGCCGAAATGGCGGTCGAAAATCGCATAGCCGGCCTCGTCATCCTTGCGCAGCGCAAGGCCACGGAAGTTGACGGGCAGATCCTCAATCCGCGTGACGCCGTATTTCTTCAAGGTCTCGTCGCGGAACGCGATGAAGCCCGGATGACTCTCGTCATGGCCGAAGGTTTTCGACTTGTCCTGAATGACGCCGGCCCGAAACTCCAGCCATGTCGGCGTCGGCGCAAACGCGCGCGCGGCGTCGGTCGCAAGCCGCGGCGCAAGGAAGGAATTGGCGAGCCAAAAGGCGAGCAGCGTCACGAGCGCGGCGCGCGAGTTTTTGGCGAGCGCCGAAACGCCAAGCGCGAGAAAAGCGAAGCCGGCGAGGTAAATGGCGTAGCCGGCGCCGAGAGCGCAAAGACGAATGAATTGGTCGGCAAGCGACAGGCGTTCGCGATCGACGAAGAAGAACAGCGCGAGCGCCGCGCCGATGAAAGCCGGCGCGAGCAGCGCGAAAATCGCGCCGATGAGCGCCAGCGCCTTGCCGGCGAGAATATCGCGCGGGCGCGCGCCGACGCTCAGCAATTGTTTCAGCGCGCCGCTTTCGCGCTCGCCGGAGAAGCTTGCAAATCCCATGAGAATGACGATGAGCGGCGCGATCGTCTGCAGGATGAAGGCGAGCGACAATGAACCGAGCCGCGCGCCGACGCCGCCGTCGCGCGCTTGCTTAAACTGCGTCTCATTCTGCTTATGCGCCTCGAGCCACACAGCCGAGCCGACATAGGCGTCGACGCCCGGATCGGCGAGCGCGAGCGGGCTCAACGGCTTGAAGGCGTATTGGCCGAAATGCGCTGCGGCGTGCGGATTCTTCGCGCTCTGGCCGACCCAGAGTTCGCGATCGGCTTTCCTCGCCGCGTCGCGCTCGCGCAGGATGCGCGCGTTCTCGGCATAGCCGAAGGCGAGCGCGCCCAGCATCAACGCTACGATGAGCGCGCATAGCGCGACGAGACGCCGGTCGCGAGCAAGCTCCAACCATTCCTTGGCGGCGACGGCGCGCATGACCCGCCAATGGCTTTTCGCAGACGCCGTGGCGGCGATGGGGGCGAGGGCGAGATCGCTCACGCCGCCCTCGCGAAGAGATCGAGATAGGCGCGCTCCAAGCCGAGATGGTCGACATCGTCTGCGCCGAAGACGGAAGCAAGACGGCCCTGCGCCATGATGCCGATCCGCGTGCCGCATTGCTTGGCGAGGAAGAGGTCGTGCGTGACCATCAGCACAGCCATGCCGTCCTTGCGCAGCCGCTCGATGAGCGCCGCGAACTCATTCGCCGCGAGCGGATCTAGGCCCGACGTCGGTTCGTCGAGCACAAGCGCCTGAGCGCGCCGCGCAAGAGCGATGGCGACGCCGACCTTCTGCCGCATGCCCTTTGAATAGAAGCGCACGGGGCGATGAAAGGCGTCGCTCGGCAGACCGGCCGCCGCGAGCAATGACAGAAGCGTCTCGCGCGGCGCCTCGGCGCCGGAGACTTCGGTGAAATATTGCAGATTTTCGAGGCCGGTGAGCGCCCCATAGAGCATCACCTGCTCCGGAATATAGGCGAGCCGGGCGCGCGCCGCCGATGGATCGACCGCGGCGTCAATTCCGCAGACGAGCGCCTGGCCCGCCGTCGGCTCGACGAAATTGAGAAAGAGATTGACGGTCGTCGTCTTGCCAGCGCCATTGGGGCCGAGCAGGCAGAACACCTCCCCCGCCGGCACCGTCAAATTCAAACGGTCGAGCGCCGGAGCATCGGCCCCGTCGTAAATTTTCGTCAGATCGCGCGCTTCGAGCATCGCCGCATCCGCCTCACGGCCCGACATAGCGCGCGTGGCCTCGCGCCGTAGTCGAAGTTTACCCAAGCGTGCCTTTCGAGACGCCGGCCGTCAAGCGAGCGGCGGTCCCTACTTCTGCTTGTAGGCTTCTGTCACATCCTCGACCGTATGCAAGCCGGGCTTCGGCGACATGACGAGCACCGCCATATTGCCGGGCGCATGTTCGTTCTTCCACATCTTGGTATGCGCCACGGGAATCTTCTCCCAGGAGAAGACTTCCGACATGCAGGGGTCGACGCGGCGGTCCAGAACGAAGCGATTGGCGGCCGACGCCTGCTTCAGATGCGCGAAATGCGAACCCTGAATGCGCTTCTGGCGCATCCACACATAGCGCGCGTCGAAGGTGAGGTTGAAGCCGGTCGTGCCGGCGCAGAACACCACCATGCCGCCGCGCTTCACCACGAGGCAGGAAACAGGAAAAGTCGCTTCGCCCGGATGTTCGAAGACGATGTCGACGTCCTTCTTGCCGGTGATGTCCCAGATCGCCTTGCCGAAGGCGCGGGCGTTCTTGGTCCATTCGATATATTCGGGCGTGTTGACCTTCGGCAACTGCCCCCAGCACTTGAAGTCCTTGCGATTGATGACGCCCTTGGCGCCAAGCGACAGCACGTAATCGCGCTTGCTCTCGTCCGAAATGACGCCGATGGCGTTGGCGCCGGCGGCGGCGCAGAGCTGCACGCCGAAGACTCCGAGGCCGCCGGACGCGCCCCACACCAGCACATTGTCGCCGGGCTTCAATTGATGCGGCGCGTGGCCGAAAAGCATGCGATAGGCGGTGGCGAGAGTGAGCGTATAGCAGGCCGCCTCCTCCCAGCTGAGGTGCTTGGGACGCTCCATGAGCTGGCGGTCCTGGACCCGGCAGAACTGGGCGAAGGAGCCGTCCGGCGTCTCATAGCCCCAGATGCGCTGCGAAGGCGAGAACATCGGGTCGCCGCCGTTGCATTCCTCGTCGTCGCCGTCATCCTGGTTGCAGTGAACGACCACCTCGTCGCCGACCTTCCAGCGCTTCACCTTGGACCCGACCGCCCAGACGACGCCCGAAGCGTCGGAGCCCGCGATGTGATAGGGATTCTTGTGCGCGTCGAGCACGGAGATGGGCTCGCCGAGCGCGGCCCAGACCCCGTTGTAATTGACGCCGGCCGCCATCACGAGAACGAGCACGTCGTGGCTGTCGAGCTCCCAGGTCGGCAAGACCTCGAGCTGCATGGCGGTTTCGGGCGGCCCGTGCCGCTCCTTCCGGATCACCCAGGCGTACATGTTCTTCGGCACATGCCCGAGCGGCGGAATCTCGCCTATCTCGTAGAGGTCTTTCTTCTCAGTCAATTTTGGGCTCCTCGCCTTGCCGCCCCGCTGGGCTTTGGAATTGGCGGGAGCTTATAGACGCGGCGGCGCGGCGCGAATAGCCCTATGTTACCGGCGCCGACGGCCATTTATCGCGAAGCGGATCGTCCCGGCGCATTGCTCAATAGCGCGCCAACCCTTATCATTAAGCTGGTTAAGCCAGTTGATGGGACAAACGATGGAAATCGGCGCCTTTGAGGCAAAAAACACGCTCGGCAGCCTCCTCGACCGGGTCGAGAAAGGCGAGGAGATCATCATCACCCGCCGCGGCAAGCCTGTCGCCCGGCTCGCGCCCGTACGAGCGGAGCGCGACATAAAGCGCGCGCGCAAGGCGATGGAAGAGCTTCGCCAACTCTCGAAAGGCAACAGGCTCGACGGTCTCAAGATCAAGGATTTGATCAACGAAGGGCGCCCGTGAGTCTGGTTCTCGATAGTTCCGTCGCGCTTGCCTATTGCTTCGACGAAGAGATCACGCCTCAGATTCTTGCGACATTCGACAGGGTCATCGACGAAGGCATAGTCGTTCCAAGCTTGTGGCGATATGAAGTCGCCAATGTTCTGGCGCTCGCCGAGCGGAGGGGACGGGTGACGCTCGGCTTCCCGAAAATCGCCTTTGACCGGTTCGAGAAAATCTCGATTGTTGTGGACGAAGAGAGCGACGAACAGGCTTGGATAACAACAATACGGCTCGCCGCGCTCTACAAGCTCACCGTCTACGACGCCGCCTATCTGGAGCTTGCGCAACGTCGCCGCCTGCCGCTGGCGACCCTCGACGCCGCCTTGGCGCAAGCGGCGCGCGTCGCCGGCGTCGAGACCCTGATCTGAGCCGCTGGCGCCTCATCTTGTCAAAACAGGGTCATGTGCTATCGCAACGGGCGGAGGAGCCCTTAAAGTGAACGATCTGACCACGCCGCGCCGCGATAAGCCTTGGATGTTTCGCACTTACGCCGGCCACTCCAACGCCGCGGACTCGAACCAGCTTTATCGCTCCAATCTCGCCAAGGGTCAGACTGGTCTCTCCATCGCCTTCGATCTGCCGACGCAGACGGGCTACGACAGCGACCACGTCCTGTCGCGCGGCGAGGTCGGCAAGGTGGGCGTGCCGGTCTCGCATCTTGGCGACATGCGCGCGCTCTTCGAGGGCATTCCGCTCGCCGAGATGAACACGTCGATGACCATCAACGCCACCGCCGTGTGGCTGATGGCGCTCTATATCGCCGCCGCCGAGGGACAGGGCGCGCCGCGCGCCAAGCTGCAGGGCACCACGCAAAACGACATCATCAAGGAATATCTGTCGCGCGGCTCCTATGTGTTTCCGCCGGCGCAGTCGCTGCGGCTGACGCAGGACCTCATTCTCTTCACCACGAAGGAATGCCCGAAGTTCAATCCGATCAACGTCTGCTCCTACCATTTGCAGGAAGCTGGCGCGACGCCGTCGCAGGAGCTGGCTTACGCGCTCGCGACCGCCGTCGCCATTCTCGACAACGTGAAGAAATCGGGCGAAATTTCGGACGAAGATTTTGCCCAGGTCGTCGGCCGCATTTCCTTCTTCGTCAACGCCGGCATGCGCTTCGTCACCGAACTGTGCAAAATGCGCGCCTTCGTGGAGCTTTGGGAAGAGATCACGCGCGAGCGCTATGGCGTGAAGGACGAAAAGCTCCGCCGCTTCCGCTATGGCGTGCAGGTCAATTCGCTGGGGCTGACCGAGCAGCAGCCTGAGAACAATGTCTACCGCATCTTGATCGAGATGCTGGCCGTCGTTCTCTCCAAGAACGCGCGCGCCCGCGCCGTGCAGCTGCCCGCATGGAATGAGGCGCTCGGCCTGCCGCGCCCCTTCGATCAGCAATGGTCGCTGCGCATGCAGCAGATCATGGCTTACGAGACGGATCTACTCGAATATGGCGACATCTTCGACGGTAATCCCGAGATCGCCCGCAAGGTCGCGGAACTGAAGGCGGAGGCGAAAGCCGAACTCAAGAAGATCGAAGAGCTCGGCGGCGCGGCGGCGGCGGTCGAGATCGGCTATATGAAGTCGAAGCTCGTCGAAGCCAACACCGCGCGTCTCGAAGCGATCGAGGCCGGCGAGCAGATCGTCGTCGGCGTCAACAAATTCACCGGCGGCGAGCCGTCACCGCTCGCCTCGGGCGACGATCAGATCATGGTCGTGCCGGAACATGTCGAAGCCGAACAGATTTCGCGGTTGAAGGCGTGGCGCGAAAGCCGAGATCAGAAAGCGGCTAGGGACGCCATCGAAGAGCTGGCGCGCGCCGCGAAAGAAGGCCGCAACATGGTCGAGCCGTCGATCGCCGCGGCGAAAGCGGGCGTCACCACCGGCGAATGGGGCAATGTGCTCCGCGGGGTCTTCGGCGAGTATCGCGCGCCGACGGGCGTTTCCTCGACGGCGCGTCAGGTCGGCGGCCAGCTCGACGCGGTGCGCGAGGAAGTCGCGCGCGTGTCGCAAAAGCTCGGCAAGCGCGCGAAATTCCTCGTCGGCAAGCCGGGCCTCGACGGCCATTCGAACGGCGCCGAGCAGATTGCGGTGCGCGCGCGCGACGCCGGCTTCGATGTGATCTACGCCGGAATCCGCTCAACGCCCGCCGAACTCGTCGAGGCGGCGAAGAAGGAAGGCGCGCATTGCATCGGCCTTTCTATTCTCTCAGGCTCGCATGTGACGCTCGCGCATGAAGTGATCAAATTGATGAAGCAGGAGGGCGTAGACGCGCCGCTCGTCGTCGGCGGCATTATTCCGCCGGCCGACGAAAAGCTCCTGCGCGACGCCGGCGTCGCGGCGGTCTACACGCCGAAGAACTACGACCTCAACGCTATCATGACCGACTTGGCGCATATTATCGAGAAGGCGGCGGTCTAAGGCAGGCGCTATCTCTCCACGTCATGCCCGCGCTTGTCGCGGGCATCCACGCCGCGCCGTTCCACATAGAATGCAGTAAAAGCGCCATCCCCTTTCGTGGATGGCCGGGACAAGCCCGGCCATGACGGAGGCGCCGGCGTTCCCGCTGATGTAATTTCAAACGCAGTTGCTCCTCCCCACCCTGCGCGCTGTGCGGGAGAAAGCGCCAGTGGAAGGTCCCTCATCCTGAGGAGCGTGCGTCTCGAAGGATGAGGATCAGTTGGGCCGTCAGGACTTGTGCCGGGCGTCACGCATACGCAATAACCACTAGGCTAAATTATTAGCCTGGGAAGTATTAATGACTGCCGACGCCATCGCCCGTTCCGATTTTTTCAGCCGCGAGCGCACCATCGCTTTGCCAACGTTCAATCGTTGGCTCGTGCCGCCGGCGGCGCTGGCGATTCATCTTTGCATCGGCATGGCCTATGGCTTTTCCGTCTTCTGGCTGCCGCTGTCGCGCGTCGTCGGCGGCGCGCAGCCAAAAGAATGCCCGGAGACGCTCGGCTTCTTCGCGACGCTTGTCGCGACCGATTGTGACTGGAAGATCAGCTGGCTCGGGTGGACGTTCACGCTGTTCTTCGTCTTCCTCGGCTCCTCGGCGGCTGTCTTCGGCCATTGGCTCGAAACGGCCGGGCCGCGCAAGGCCGGCCTCGCGGCGGCCTGCTGCTGGTGCGGCGGCCTGCTCATTTCGGCGCTCGGCGTCTATCTGCATCAGATCTGGATGTTGTGGATCGGCTCGGGCGTGATCGGCGGCATTGGTCTGGGGCTCGGATACATTTCGCCCGTCTCGACGCTCATCAAATGGTTCCCGGACCGGCGCGGGCTTGCGACTGGGCTCGCCATCATGGGGTTCGGCGGCGGCGCGATGATCGGCGCCCCGCTCGCCGACCGGCTGATGGGCTTCTATGCCACGCCGGCCTCGCCCGGCGTCTGGCAGACCTTCGTCACGCTCGCGGCGATCTATTTCGCCTTCATGGTCGCCGGAGCGCTCGGCTACCGGGTGCCGCCCGAAGGCTGGACGCCCCAAGGTTTTACGCCCCCGGCGGCGACCAAGAACGCCCTGGTGACGCAACGGCATGTGCATCTGGACGTCGCATGGAAGACCCCGCAGTTTTGGCTCCTCTGGGGCGTTCTCTGTCTCAACGTATCGGCGGGTATCGGCGTTCTCGGCATGGCGTCGCCGATGCTGCAGGAAGTATTCGGCGGCAGGCTGATAGGGTTGGACGTCGGTTTCGATCAGCTCAATGCCGACCAGAAGAAGCAGATTGCGGCGATTGCGGCGGGCTTCACCGGCCTTTTGAGTCTGTGCAACATCGGCGGGCGCATCGGCTGGGCGTCGGCCTCAGATAAATTCGGCCGCAAGATCACTTACGCCATCTTCTTCATTGTCGGCCTGGCGCTTTATTCGGCGATACCCTTCGCGGCGAATGGCGGAATGGTCGGCCTTTTCGTTCTGCTCTTCGCTGTCATCATAACCATGTATGGCGGCGGCTTCGCGACGATCCCCGCCTACCTCGCCGACATCTTCGGCACGCACCATGTCGGCGCCATCCATGGCCGGCTTTTGACCGCCTGGTCGACGGCGGGCGTGCTCGGACCTGTGCTCGTCAATTACATCCGCGAATACCAGCTTGCGCACGGCGTCGCGCGCGAGGCCGCTTATAACCAGACGATGTATGTGCTCGCAGGACTGCTGCTCTGCGGGCTCGTCTGCGATCTGCTTGTGCGGCCATGCGCCGAGAAATATTTCATGAGCGACGAAGAGGTCGCGGCGCAAAAGCACATCCCCGTCGCTGAAGTCGTCAAGGAAGATGACGACGTCCACGCCGACTTCGAGGATTTTGTCGAAGAGACGCTGGAGCCTGCCGCAAAAGGCCATCCGCCGGGCGCGCCACGCGGGCTGCAGGACTCAAAGGGCGGGTCGCTGCCGCTCATTCTCGCCTGGACCGCCGTCGGCGCGCCGCTCGCCTGGGGCGTCTGGGTGACGCTCCTCAAAACCGCCGCGCTCTTTCATTAGTCGCACTCCTATCGGCGATATGCGCGTCGCCTTGATCGTGGCCGTCTTGTTTGACAGAAGTCGGGGTCGATCGGGCGGCTTCGCGATTCGTCGGGGGCCTTGGCGATTCGGCGCGGCCCCCGGTAAACGAGACGAGGATCTTTATGGCGACCGCTTGCACCAATGGGCTCGACACGGGTTTCGTCGATCTCGGCTATATGAAAGTCGCCATTCTTGGCGTGGTGCAGGGCATCACGGAGCTGTTGCCGATCTCCTCAACGGCGCATATGCGCATCGTGCCGGCGCTCTTGGGCTGGAAGGATCCCGGCTCCGCCTTCTCCGCCGCCATGCAGCTCGCGGCGCTCGCGGCGGTCGTCAGCTATTTCTGGAGCGACATTCGCGCCCTCGCCGAGGGCTCTATTCGCGCGCTTGTGCGGCGCGATTTCAACGATTGGACCCTTCGCTTCGTCGTTTGGATCGGGCTCGCGACCGTTCCCATCGGGATCGCTGGTCTCGCCCTGTCGCATACGCTGAACACCTGCGGCTCGCCATTGCGCACGCTGCCGGTGATCGGCATTTCCTGCATCGTCATGGCGGCGCTGCTCGCCATCGCCGAACTCTATTGCAATCACAAGCGCACGCTTGAACATGTCAGTCTGAAGGACGCGATGATCGTCGGCTTCGCGCAAGTCGGCGCGCTCATTCCCGGCGTGTCGCGATCCGGCTCGACTCTGACGGCGGCGCTTTTCCTCGATCTCAGGCGCGAGGAAGCGGCGCGATTCTCGTTTCTTCTCGGCCTGCCGGCGATCGCGCTCGCGGGCTTAAAGGAACTGTGGGAGCTGCATAAGGCGCAGCTCGATTTCCACGCCTGGGCGGTGCTGACGCTCGGGCTCTTCGTTGCGTCGATCTCGGCCTTTATCGCCATCTGGGGCTTGCTGCGAATTCTCGAACGCTTTTCAGCCTGGCCCTTCGTCTTCTATCGCGCCTTCATCGGCGTCGTGCTGCTCGTCGGCTTCTACGCAGGCTTTTTGGCTTAGCGCTTAACCCTCTCCCATGGGGAGAGGGTCGGTCCGAAGGACCGGGGTGAGGGGAATCGATCTCAATCGGTTTTTTTTAGGCGCTCAAGCGACCTATGCCGCAACCCCTCACCCGGCTCGCTTCGCTCGCTACACTCCCCCACAGGGAGAGGGTGGGCTGCGCGTAGCCCGTTGCTTTGGATAAAACGGCGAGCGCTTCTCTCTCATAAAAAGGGCGCGCGTCTTTTCCCTCTGGGAGAAAGTCTTTACTCCGCCGCGACGCGCAATCGCTCACGCGCTTCACTACGCAGATCGTCAATCGGCGTGAGCGCGTCCTTTTCTTCATAGTGCCAGAAAGTCCAGCCGTTGCAGGCCGGCAGGCCCTGCGCCAGCGCCCCGGTCTTGTGAATTGAGCCGACGAAGCCTGAGAGCGACAGCGCGCCGTCGGCGCGCACCACCGCACGGTGGCGACGCTTTGCGTCGAAAAGCGTCGCGCCCGGCGCGATGAGTCCCGCTTCGACGAGGCTCGCGAAGGCGATGCGCGGCTCGGCGCGCTTTGACGGCGCCGTTGCGACCGCCTCATGCGGCAAGGGCTCGATCGCCGCGATCCGCGCGTTCGCCGCGGCTCTATAATCGCCATCGCGCTCGATGCCGAGCCAGTCGCGGCCCAAGCGCTTGGCGACGGCGCCGGTTGTTCCCGTGCCAAAGAAGGGGTCAAGCACCAGATCGCCAGGCCTCGAGGCGGAGAGGATGACGCGCGCAAGCAACGCCTCCGGCTTTTGCGTCGGATGAGTCTTGCGGCCCGCGCCGTCCTTAAGGCGTTCCGCCCCGCCGCAGATCGGCAGCAGCCAATCGGAGCGCATCTGGCAATCTTCGTTCGCGGCCTTCAGCGCCTCATAATTGAAAGTGTAGTTCTTGGCGCTTTGATCTCGCGCCGCCCAGATCATCGTCTCATGCGCGTTGGTGAAGCGACGGCCGCGAAAGTTCGGCATCGGATTGTTCTTGCGCCAGACGATGTCGTTCAAGATCCAGAAGCCCAGATCCTGCATGATGGCGCCGACGCGAAAAATATTGTGATAGGAGCCGATGACGAAAATCGTCGCCGAAGGCTTCATCAAGCGGCGCGCCTGAGAGAGCCAATCGCGCGTAAAGGCGTCATAGGCGGCGAAATTGGCGAATTTGTCCCAGTCGTTATCGACGGCGTCGACCAGACTTTGGTCCGGGCGATGCAGGGGATTGGCGAGCTGGAGATTGTAGGGCGGATCGGCAAAGACGAGATCGACGCTCTCGTCCGCCATTCGCTCCATGAGCGCGGCGCAGTCGCCACACAGGATTTCGTTGCGCGCCGTCGCGCGGAGCGGCCTTTCGCTAGTGCGCCCGATACGCGTGACCTGAATTCGGGCTTTAAGACGAGCCGCCCCGACGCGCGCGCTACGCATGAACTCAACACCATCTACGCAACCAACAGGCGCGATAGTGAATGAGGGAGGTAAAGGCTGCGTTTAGATCGAGTAACGGCTTGCGTCTCTTTTTCGAACGGAAATCTTAAAGAAATAAAAAGGTTAGCAAAGTCTTGCCAAGAACCTCACGCCTCGCGCACTGGCGTAAAGCTCGCACGATGCGCGGGGCTCGCGCCGTGCAGCGCCAGCGCTTCGAGGTGATGCTGCACGGCATAGCCGACATTGGTCTCGAAACCATATTGCGGATAATGCGCGGCAAGACGGCGCATCATGGCGTCGCGCGCGACCTTGGCGACGATCGAGGCTGCGGCGATCGAGAGCGCTGTCGCATCGCCCTTGATGATCAACTGGCAGGGACAATTGACCGGCGGCCGGTCATTGCCGTCGACGAGAAGATAGGCCGGCGCGTGGGAAAGGCCGGCGACGGCGCGCGCCATCGCCGCGAGCGAGGCCTGCCGAATATTAATGCGATCGATTTCGGCGGCGGTGACGAAAGCGACGCTGACGGCGAGCGCGCTGGCCATGATGCGTTCGAAAGCTTCTTCGCGCTGCGCCTGGTTCAGAGCCTTGGAATCATCGAGGCCGCGCGGCCGCCGCTCGGGATCGAGAATCACCGCCGCCGCGGCGACCGGTCCCGCGAGCGGCCCGCGACCGACTTCGTCGACGCCGGCGATCGGCCATACGCCTTTCCGGCGCAATTGGGCCTCCAGCCGAAAACTGACCCCTTTGGCCGTCACAAACGCTCCCCTCCGGGCGGCTCGCTCGGTCTTGCGCAGAATGGCGATCTCAAGCGCCGGGCCGCGTGCGAATAAAGCGCGGAGGGCGGGCTGCTGGCAAGCCGAAGGACGGCGCCTGCGGCGAAGTCCAAAGGATTTTCAGTTAACGGCGGACGGCTGCGCCAGAGGCGCCCGTAATCGGCCTAAAAAAGGCTAAGCTGCTGCGGCGCGCGGCGGGGCGGCTCGAACAGATCCGTTCGCAATCTTGTTTTCTGCGTAAAGCCCAGTCTCGCGGCGGCGACCTCGAAACGCCGGCCGATCATCCAGGCGTAGGGGCCTTCGCCTTTCATGCGGGCGCCAAAGGCGGAATCATAAAGCTTGCCGTCTCGCGTCGAACGCACCAGCGCGAGGGCATGGCGGGCCCTGTCAGGGAAATGCGCCACCAGCCATTCGGTGAAGAGATCGCGCAATTCGAGCGGCAGGCGCAGCAGAACATAGCCCGCCTCACGCGCGCCGGCGGCATGCGCCCGCGTCAAAATCCGCTCGATCTCGTCGTCGTTGATCGAAGGAATGATCGGCGCCGTCATCACCGCGGTCGGCACGCCAGCGGCGCTGAGCTTCTCTATGGTCTCGATCCGCAGCTCCGGAGTCGCGGCGCGCGGCTCCATGAGGCGCGCGAGCTTGCGATCGAGCGTCGTGACCGAGATCGCCACCTTCGCGAGGCCCTTCGCCGCCATCGGCGCGAGGAGATCAAGGTCGCGTAACACGAGCGCCGACTTCGTCACGATGCCGACCGGATGATTGGCCCGCGAGAGCGCCTCTAGGATCGAGCGCATGACGCGATGGATCTTCTCGGCCGGTTGATAAGGGTCGGTGTTGGTGCCGATGGCGATCGTCTTCGGCACATAGCCGGGGGCCGATAATTCACGTTCAAGACGCTGCGCTGCGCCTTCTTTGACAAAGATCTCCGTCTCGAAATCAAGGCCTGGGGAAAAGCCCATATAAGCGTGCGTCGGCCGCGCGAAACAATAGACGCAGCCATGCTCGCAGCCGCGGTAGGGATTGATCGAGCGGTCGAAGGAAATATCGGGCGAATCGTTCCTAGTGATGATGGTGCGCGGCTTCTCGACGTGGAAATTGGTCTTGAGCGCCTCGAGGCTCTCCAGCGACCCCCAGCCGTCGTCCGCTTCTTCACGCGTTTCCTTCTCGAACCGGCCGCTACGCTTTGACAGCGCGCCCCGCCCGCGCCGGCGCTCCGCCTCGACGATCGCCCCCGCGTCGATCCGCGCGCCTTTCATTTCCGCTACTGATTGAGCCGCATGTCCCATATCCGCAACCTCTGCCGCAGCCGCGAGCATCGCCGTCTCGACCGCCAGAACCTACATGAGAACATATAGAGAACACTATCCCCGGGCAAGTGGCTTGCCCGAAAAAAAAATGCGCGCCGGCTTTCGACGGCGCGCCGTTCTCGGGGTGCGGCAATGCGCCCTCAGCGCACCAGAATATTCCTGAACTGCCAGGGATCGCTTTCGTCGATGTCTTCCGGAAAGAGCCCCGGACGGCCTTCGAGCGGCGTCCAATCCGTATAATAGCCCTTCACCGGCCCGAGATAAGGCAACTGCACGTCGAGGCAGCGCTTGTAGTCGACCTCGTCCGCCTCGACGATACCGGCCTCTGGATTCTCCAGCGCCCAGACCATGCCGGCGAGCGCGGCTGAGGAGACCTGAAGGCCGGTGGCGTTTTGATAGGGCGCGAGATCGCGCGTCTCCTCGATCGAGAGCTGCGAGCCGTACCAATAAGCGTTTTTCGCGTGGCCGTAGACCAGCACGCCGAGTTCGTCGATGCCGTCGACGATTTCATGCTCGTCGAGAATCTGCCAGCTCGCCTGCATCTTGCCGGCGGCACCGAATATTTCATGCAGAGAGAGAACGGCGTCGTCAGCGGGATGATAGGCATAATGGCAGGTTGGGCGGTAAATCACCTGTCCCGAACCATTGCGCAGCGTCAGATAATCGGCGATCGAGATCGACTCATTATGCGTGACGAGAAAGCCATATTGGGCGCCGGGCGTCGGACACCATGAGCGCACGCGCGTATTGGCGCCGGGCGAGAGCAGATAGATCGCCGCGCCACAGCCGGTCGGATGCGTGCGGCCAATGTCGGGCAGCGCCTTTTCATGCGTCCCCCAGCCGAGTTCGGCGGGCTGCATGCCCTCGGAGACGAAGCCTTCGACCGACCAGGTATTGACGAAGACGTTGCGCGGCTTCGGATCGCGTGCGCGTTGCGTATCGCGTTCGGCGATGTGAATGCCCTTGACGCCGAGCCTTTGGGCGAGCGCGCCCCACTCGGCGCGCGTTTCCGGCTCCTTGCCGAGCGCGCCCGTATCGCGCGCAATATTCACAAGCGCCTGCTTGACGAACCAGGACACCATGCCCGGATTGGCGCCGACGCAGGAGACAGCCGTCGATCCGCCCGGATTCTTCCGACGCTCTTCGAGCACCGTTTCGCGCAGCGCGTAATTGGTGCGCGCTTCATTGCCCATGCTCTTGTCGAAGTAGAAGCCCGGCCATGGCTCCACCACCGTGTCTACACAGAGCGCGTTCAGTTCGCGCGCGAGCTTGATGATCGCGAGAGAAGAAACGTCGACGGAGAGATTGACGATAAAGCCCTGGCCTTCGCCTTTCGTCAGCAGCGGCGTCAAAATCTCCCGGTAGTTGTCGGGCTTGAGGCTTGCTTTCAAAAAGGCGATGCCGCGTTCGTCCAGCAAACGACGATGCGTATCCACAGGATCGATGACGGTGAAGCGCGACTTGTCGAAATCGAAATGGCGCTCGATCAGCGGCAAAATGCCTCGGCCAATGGAGCCGAAGCCGATCAGTACAATCGGACCAGTGATTTTGCCATGGTGAGGCCAAGTCGACATGAGGCGGAGCTCCCGAGAAGAATATCGCGCCGCGATAAAGCAAGCGCGGATGTATTAATCAAGGGCTTGAGGGAGAGGATTTCGCGCGCTTAACGTGGCGCCGTCCGCGCCGAACCCTATGTTTGCGTTAGTTCTGCAGTAGAGCGTCTGTATGGAGCTATCAGAGCCCCCGAGTTCACCTGCGCGCGACGATGCGCAGCAGGCGTCCAGCGCCGCCGAAGCGTCGGCGGCGATCAAGGCGAAGCCGATCGAGCTCTCTGAAGACGACACGCTCGAAGGCGCGGCGGCGGCCATCTTCTTCGCCTCGCTCGAACATTTTCTGGCCAATCTTCCGCTTCTTCCAACCTCGAGCGCGCCGGAAAGCGTGCATCAGATGCGCGTCGCCTTGCGTCGCCTGCGCGCGGCGATCGGTCTGTTGCGGCCCACTCTCACCGGGCCGTCACTCGAAACCGCGCGCGATCGCGCCAAGACTCTCGCTTCCGTTCTCGGCGCGGCGCGCGATTGGGACGTCTTCGGCGCGGCGTTGAAGTCCGGCGTGCAGGAGGCGATTGGCGACGACGCGAGCTTTCATGCGCTAACCGACACTCTCGAATCGTTCCACGAAAAGGCTTATCGCGCGGCGCATGAAGCGGTGTCGTCTGATGACACGTCGCGGCTCGTCGACGAACTGCGGCTGGCGATAGAGCGGCATGACTGGGAAGCCGAGCCCGAGATGCGCGCGCCAGGATCGGCATCCAGTTTTGCCGCTCATGCGTTGACGCGGCTTCACAAGCGGCTCTTGAAGAAGAGCAAGGGTTTCGCGACGCTTTCGGCCGACGAACGACATCTTGTCCGCATTGCGCTCAAAAAGGCGCGCTATGGCGCTGAATTTTTTGAAAGCCTGTTTGAGGATCGTAAAGCCGCGCGCGCTTATTTACGCACGCTTGGCGACATGCAAGACCAATTGGGCGTCTTCAATGACATGGAGGTCGCCAACGGGCTTCTCGACCGCATCGATGCGGAGAATCCAGAAGCGCTGCGAGCTTCGGGCTTCATACGCGGCTGGTTCGCCCATGCGGCGCAGCAAGGCGTCGCCCACGCAAAAAAGAGCGAGAAGCGGCTGAAGAAGCTCGCGCCGTTTTGGACGTAGTTTTTTGCCCCAATAGGGCTCAGATGCAAAGGCGTCTGAGCCCGCGCTTATTCGGCTTCGTCCAAGTCCATCTCTGTCTGGTCGCCATTCTTAGGGAATGCGATATCCAGGTGTCGCTTGAATGTCTTCCAATCCTTGGAAATCCTCATGACCGGCAAAATTTGCAGAATGTGATCCCGCAAGTCGGGTTGTCCGATCTCTTTCGATAGAAACTGGTGATGCTTGAAGCGTCGGCGCTTCGAGTCTTCAAGCGTCGGGTTTAGTTCGCGAAGTTTCGGGAGCACCCCTTCAGGCAAGCGCTCATACACAATGTCGTTTGTGATGTGCCCGAGATAAGGCGTCTTTGCTTTGCCGACTGGCCACGGCCATCCTTTGAGACGATAGACCTGTCTGTAGAACTCGTCAGGAAACCTCTTTGCCCAGGCCAATCGTTCTTCGACCAGATAGACCGACAGCAACTTGTGCAGTTCGTCGCGATCGCGCTCTGTCTGGAACCCTGTCGCTTCATCAACCAGCGCGACAATGCCAACTTTGGCTAGCGCCCGGACGAGCATTTCGCACTTTTCAGCGACGGGCAGTTGTTGCGTCGTCAGCAAGCCCTCTGTTCTGGCTTGTAAGAAAAGATCGCAGACCTTCGGTAGCAGCTCAGCCTTAAACCCCAGCGCCTTTCCGCCCTTCGGCGTAACGAAAACGATGGGAGCCGTCGAGCTGATAATATCTTCCGATATGAGAGACTTAAGGCTCTTGGTAGCCAAAAAAGGAGGCAAACCGTCGGTCACCTGTTGAGAGCGCCCTTTCGGCTTTGTCGAACGTCCGAGGGCGCCTAGAAATCCTTCCTGCGTTAACAGCCTTGTGCCGTCTGATAGGACAGCGCAGGGGATTTCTGCGTCACCAATGCGCAGGCTTCCTGTATGCGTCGCCTTTGGAAGACTTGCGGCTTCCGCCCATCTCGCCTGCGCCGCGCGTTGAGCGATCTCTTTCTTTTCATCAGACGAAAGTTTATCCGCCCGCTTCCTGCCGCCGATCGCGCCGAACTCGGCGGGAGTTTGGGGTGGCTTCTTCGAATCGGCCATAGCCGCACCTCATGCTTAGGGTGCAGCAATAAAGAATGCTTAGCCTGATTCTGTCAAGCCAAGCATCGTGAACCGTTGTGCAGTAGATGCTTAGCTGAGAAAATCGCCAATCCATTCAAACTATTGGCGTCGCTTGCATCAGCTGCATAATAGCGGTTTTTTGTTCAAACCGACGCTCGCAAAAGCGCGTCAATCAAGAACGAGAGCGCTCGCAAGACTATCGAGCCATGAACATGCGTCATCGGCCCCTCGTCCTTCGAGACGGCCTCTTCGAGGCCTCCTCAGGATGAGGCGCCTTAGATTTCGCAAAATGACATGTTTGAGGAGCGCCCGATGCGTTAAAGGGCTCCAAAGTGGTCCTCATCCTGAGGAGCCGCTGAAAGCGGCGTCTCGAAGGACGAGGACCGTGACGGTTTAAGCCGACATCGCGGCGTCGCCATCAATCCGTCCGTGCAGCCCATTCGGCAGGCGCGGATTAGGCAAAATATAGCGCCCGCGCTCGCGCACCAATTTCGTCACTGCGGCGAAATCGACTTTGCCTGAACCAAGAAGCGGCACGTGTTCGACGATCATGATTTCCGCCGGGATCATCAGATCGGATGCGCCCTTCGACTTGGCGTAGGTCTGGAAATTTGCGCGCGTTGCGTCCTTCTGTTGCGTGATGAGAACTACCCTCTCGCCCTTGCGCGGGTCGATCTCCGTCGCCGCGGACGATAGCGCGTCGGGCCAAAGTTCGGCCGCCAGTTGTTCGATGGCCGCCAGCGAAATCATCTCGCCGCCGATCTTGGCGAAACGCTTGGCGCGACCTTTGATTGTCACATAACCTTGCGCGTCGATCGTGACGATATCGCCCGTATCATGCCAGCCATTCTCCGGAGGCTGCACCATGCCGGGCTTATCGACTTTGAGATAGCCCATCATGACGTTGGGTCCGCGCACCAACAGACGTCCGCCGTCCTCCACGCCAGGGACGGGTTCGAGCTTATGTTCGACGCCGGGCATCAGCCGTCCGACTGTGCCGAATTTATTGAACATCGGCGTGTTGAGCGCGAGCACTGGCGCGGCTTCCGTCACGCCATAACCTTCGAGAATGCGGACGCCGAACTTCTCCAACCACGTATTGCGCGTCGCTTGCTTCACGGGTTCGGCGCCGGCGACGACATAGCGAATAGATCGGAAATCATAAGAGTGCGCCGCGCGGGCGTAACCCACAAGAAACGTGTCAGTGCCGAAAAGGATGGTGGCGTTCGAGCCGTAAACGAGCTCGGGCACGATGCGATAGTGCAACGGCGAGGGATAGAGATAGATCGGAACGCCCGAGATCAGCGGCAGGGTGAAGCCGACAGTCAAACCGAAGGAGTGGAACATCGGCAGGACATTGAAGACCTTGTCCGCGCGCCCGAAATCGATGCGCGCCGCCGCCTGCGCCGCATTGGCGAGCATGTTTTTATGCGACAGCGCCACGCCTTTTGGCGCGCCTTCCGAACCTGAGGTGAAAAGAATCGCCGCCATGTCGTCGGCCTTGCGCGCGACAATGGGCTGGCGGAATCGTCGGAAGGCGCCGAGCTTATCGCCAAGAGAGACGCGCGCCCTTATGTCCTCAAGATAGACGATCGCTACTTTCTCTTCGAGAGCGGCGACGAGTTTTTCGAGGTTGGCCTTCTCAATAAAGCCGCGCGACGTCAAAATGGTCCCCGCCTGCGCCGCCTCGCAGCCCGCGAGAATATTTGCGGCGCCGGCGGTGAAATTGATCATCGCCGGGATGCGACCGGCGGAAATGATCGCAAGGAAAGTCACTCCCGCGCCATTGGCGTTCGGCAACATGAGTCCGATTGCCTCGCTCGGCTTGCCGATATTCGCAATTTTGCTGGCGAGCGCGCGCGTTCCGATCAAAAGCCTGCGATAGTTGACCTTGCCGGCGACCGGATCTTCAAGCGCGACTCGCGAGAACCCATGCGCGCGCGCCGCTTCGACAACCGCTTCAAAAAGAGTGCGGTCGATATTCGTCGTGCGGAAGACGAGATCCGACATGACGTGATAGAGCGCCGCGCCTGCCGCAATCCGACGCGCCTTGCCCTTCAGCGCGTCGTCAATGGCAAGTCGAACGGGTTCGATTACGGTAAGCGTGACTTTTGGAAACCAGCGGCGGCGCGCCTGTTCACGCGTCAGCCGGGAGAACATCGTCGCCTCGGCGCCATCAATGCGAACAGGCACGATCATCGCGCCGGATTTCTCCGCAACCAGTCCGGCTCCATCATAGACTTTCATCAGACTGCCGGTGACGGTAAGCCTGCCTTCCGGGAAGATGACGAGCGGATTTCCGTCCTTGACCGCATTGACGAGCGCGCGCGCGCCGAACGGATTTGATGGATCAAGCGGGATGGCGCGCGCGAATTTGAGAAACAGCTTCGCCCACCATTTTTTCGCGATCGTGTGGTCGACGGCGAAAACCGGCTCTTTTGGCATGACGGCGAGAATCGCCGCGGCGTCGAGGAAACTCACATGATTGAGCGCGACGATCGGATTGGGCCCGGCCCGGTCGAAATTTTCGAGCCCTTTCACGTCGAGACGGTAGAAGGCGCGAAAGAAAATCGAGAGCAGATCCTGCAACGGCGAGGCGACGACCGCATTAACCATCCAGATTGAAGCGGCGAACGCAATGGCCGCTACGCCAAGCAGGATCGCCGCGAACGAGACGCCCAGGCTCTGCAGTCCCGCCACGCCGACGCCTCCGAGCGCCATGAAAGCGGCGTTCTGCACGCTGACCGCGGCGATGGTGCGGGCGCGTTCCTGCGGCGCGCTCCGCGCCTGAATGGCGGCGAAGGACGGCACGATCATCAGGCCGCCGGCGATCGCGAGCAATGAAAAATCGATCGCCGCGCGCCAGGCGAGCGGCTGAGCGAAATAGGCTTCCGGCAATAGCGCCGGCGCTGCGGCGGGCGCAGGCGAAAGTAGAAGCGCAACGCCGAGGTCCGCTGACCCCAAGGCGACGAGGGCCGCGCCGACGGCCGAGGGGAGCAGCACGATCTTGCCCTTGAGCAGAAAGGCGGCGAGGCCCGACCCTGCAGCGATGCCGACGGCAAACAGCGCAAGATGCACGCTCACGACGATCTCGGCGCCATGCAGCGTCTGGGTGATGAGCGAGGGCGCCACCGACATGGCGATGGAGCCGAACAGCCAAAAGAGGCTTGTGACGATTGCAAGCCGCCGCAACTCTGGCTGGGCGCGCAAATGCCGCAAAAGTTTGAAGGTCGAGCGGAAGACATTCGCGTCGACTGCAAGATCGGGATCGGCGCGCCCCGTTGGCGGAATGAGCCACGCCGCGCCAAGAGCGAGAACCGCAACGCCCATGACCGCCCCGGCGAGGATCACCCCATCTCCCACATGGAGGGCGACGCCGCCGGCGATGGTGCCGGTCAATATCGCGAAGAAGGTCGCGCTCTCGACGAGCGCATTGCCCGCCGGAAGCTCCTCCTGGGTCAGATGGTCCGGCAGAATGCCGTATTTGATCGGGCCAAAGAGCGCGCCGATGACGCCAAAGAGAATGAGCGCGCCAAAGAGCGCCGGTATATTGGCGAAAAGAAAGCCCGCCGCCGACAGGACGGCGACGCCGAGTTCGGCGACGCTCAGCCAACGCACGACGCGCGCCTTGTCATATTTATCGGCGAATTCGCCGCCAATCGCCGATAGGAAAAAGAACGGCGCGATAAAGGCTGCGCCGGCGAGAGTCACGAGAGTGGCCCCGCTCTCGGCCGTGTGGGCCAAGATCAAAAGCACCAAAGCGTTCTTTAGAAAATTATCGTTGAAGGCCGCGAGAAACTGACGCCAGAACAACGGCGCGAAGCGCCGCGAAGCGAGAAGCGAATGCGTCATGTCCAAAACATCCGGGAGGGGCGCGGAGACTTTCGTCCATTACCCTTAAGGATCGGTCAAGTCTGGCGCGTTGCAATGGGCTTTAAGGCCAGCCTTTCGCCATGAACTGCGTTCATAATTGAGACTAAGCGCTTTCGCGCTGCCGTCAATGATAAATGAACTATGTTCAAGATCGGGAGGAGATTCCCCGTTGAATCAGAAAACGATCGAGGCTGGAGCCGACCGCCGTTCTCAATTGCGCGAGCGATTGATCGAAGTCGCCCAGGAAACAGTCGCCACACAAGGCCTCGCCGGTCTCAAGGCGCGAGATCTCGCCGCTGCGGCGGGCTGCGCGCTCGGCGCTATCTATACCGCCTTCGACGACCTCGACGAATTGATCCTGCGCGTCAACGAGCGAACGCTGGCGCGCCTCGAATCCGCGATCGATTTGGCGCTAGGAGACGCGGAGGCCGAGCAGGCGCTGCAGACCATGGCGCGGACCTATTTGCATTTCGCGAGAGCGGAACAGCCAAGTTGGCGCGCGCTTTTCGAACATCGCCTGCCGCCGGGCGTCGCGCCACCGCAATGGTATGTCGACGCGCGCAATCGCCTGTTCAATCGGCTCGACGCGCCCCTATCCCAGCTGCTGCCGGGAACGAACCATTTGGCGCGCGCGGCTTTCGCCCGAACGCTATTCTCGGCCGTGCATGGCGTCGTGTCGCTCGGACTTGAGGAGAAGATCGCCGACATGCCGCCCAAGCTCCTCGACGACCAGCTCGAGAAGCTCATTCGCGTCGTCGCCGACGGGCTGATGATGGAGTCCGCCCGCTTGATTTGAATGGCGCGACCTGACATAGGCGCGCATGGCTTTCATTCTGCTGTTTGCCGTGGCGACTTGGGCGGGCGCGCAGAATGCGCTTGCCGGCGGCGGCTCGTTCCTCACGCTTCCCATGCTGATGTTTACGGGCATGGACGCGCTCGCCGCCAATGTCACGTCATGCGTGGCGCTGTTTCCGGCGCAGGTCGCGACTGGTTGGACCGGCCGCAAGCTTGCGACGGGCGCCAACGGGCTTTCGCTACGCACGCTATTCATCATCAGCATCGTCGGCGGCGCCGTTGGCGCGGCGGTGCTGCTGGCGACGCCGCGCGGGCTCTTCGCGCGTCTCGTGCCATGGCTGGTGCTCTTCGCGACAGGGGTCTTCGCCTGGGGCAGTTTCTTTCGCAAGCAGGGCGAAACGCATGCCCATCTCAGCGCGCCGGGCGCGGGGCTCGCGCAATTGCTGATCTCGGTATACGGCGGCTATTTCGGCGGCGGCATCGGCTTTCTCATGGTCGCCGCGCTCACCATGGCGGGACAGGGCGTGCGCATCGCCAGCGCCACCAAGAATGTTCTGGCGGGCGTCATGAACGCCTCGGCCGTCGTCATCTTCCTGTTTTCGCCGGATCTGCACTGGCCGCAGGCGCTGGTGACGAGCGCGGGGGCGACGATCGGCGGGATCATCGGCGCGCGCCTGATCCATCACATCGATGAAAAGCTCCTGCGCATCTTTATCATCGTGATCGGCGCGGCGCTGACCGTTGGGCTCTTCCTCAGAGCGCCTTAACCCCCCACGCTTAGCGCGTCACGCCGCCGCCGCTGGCCTTTTCGATCTCGGGAATGAGCGTCGTCGCGACGGCGGAAGGCGTTAGCGGCCCGACGAATTTGTAGGCGATGGTTCCGTCGCCCTTGACCACGAAGGTCTCCGGCACGCCATAGACGCCGAAATCAATCGCCGTGCGGCCTAGGGGATCAACGCCGACGCGCGCGAAAGGATTGCCGCCCCCCTCAAGGAAGCCCAACGCTTTCCCCGTCTCGTCCTTGTAGGAAAGACCGTAGAGCGCGACGCCTTTCGCCTTAAGCGCTTCGTCGCCGGCGATCGCCATTAGAACAGGATGCTCCTGTCGGCATGGCCCGCACCAACTCGCAAAAACATTGACGAGGCTGACGTGACCTTTTCGCAAATCGTCTGTCGAGAGACCCGGAACGCCAGCTAATCCTTCAAGCGCCGGCAGATCGAAGCTAGGCGCGGGCTTGCCAATGAGCGCCGAGGGAATGCGCGACGCGTCGCCGGAGAAGAGCCGCACAAGAAACACGAGCGCCAGCAGCGCGAAGAGCGCCAGCGGCAAAAAGCGCAGCGGCGAGCGCGGCGCGACGGCGTCGCTCACGCGTCCTCTCCTTGATCGCGCGAGCCAGCAGCGCCGAAACGCGCCAGCTCTGCGCGCAGACGGCGATAATCGAGGATGATGCGCAAGGTGACGACGCCGAGCGTCACGATCGTCACCCCATAGGCGGCGGCGATATAGAACCAGTGATCGCTCACTCCGCCGCCTCCATGCTTTCGTCGCCGGCAGGTTCACCGGCGCGGACCGCCTGCAACGAAAGTCGCGCGAGGCGACGCCGCAGGATTTCGTTGCGGATCGCCATCACATGCAGCGTCAAAAATAGCAGCGTCCCGGCGAGCGCCATGACGATCAGCGGCCAAAGCATCGATCCGGAGATCGAAGGTCCGCCGATGCGAAACACCGACGCAGGCTGATGCAGCGTATTCCACCAGTCGACCGAATATTTGATGATCGGGATGTCGATGGCGCCGACGAGCGTCATGATCGCCGCGATGCGCGCGCCGCGCGGCGTGTCGTCCATTGTCTGCCTTACGGCGATGAGGCCGAGATAGAGAAGAAAAAGAACGAGCATTGAGGTGAGGCGCGCGTCCCACACCCAGAACGTGCCCCACATCGGCTTGCCCCAAAGCGAGCCGGTGACGAGACAGATGAATGTGAAAGCCGCGCCGAGATTCGCCGCGGTCTTCTGCGCGGCGTCGGCCAGCGGATGACGCCACACGAGAATGCCGAGCGACGCCGAGGTCATCACGACATAAGCGAAGATTGCGAGCCAGGCGGACGGAACATGAATGTACATGATCCGGACCGTTTCGCCTTGCTGATAATCAGGCGGCGCCGTGAAGGCGCCATAGAGCCCGATCGCGAGCAGAAGCAGCGTGGCGCCCGAAAGCCACGGCAACGCGCCTTCTGCAAATCGCAGAAAGCGCGTTGGGTTAGCGTAAGTAGAGAGAAAGCTCATCGACGGCCGGAAACTCCCGCCGACTGCCTAAGCCCCCCGGCCTGCGCCGTCAATTCGCGGCTTTGGCCGGCGGTTTGGTGGCGTCCTTGGCGACGTCCTTTGTCTGCTCGGCGAGGATTTGCGCCCTCGGCTTGCCGTGTAGAAGTTCGACCGCGGCGATGAGCTGCTTGTCCTTCGTCTCGTCCGGCGGGACATAGGCCTGCGAGCCGGTCTTCTCGTCCTCGCCATTCTTGAGATGCCCCTTGAGCGAGGCCTCGCCCTTGGTGTCGTCCTTGCCTTTAAGCTCGTCCGGCACCTCCTGCAGGATGACCATGTCCGGATCGATGCCTTTGGCTTGGATGGAGCGGCCCGATGGCGTGTAATAGCGCGCCGTCGTCAGACGTAGCGCGCCGGCGCTGCCGCCGAGCGGAATGATGGTCTGCACGGAGCCCTTGCCGAAGGAACGCGTCCCAATCAGCGTCGCGCGCTTGTGGTCTTGCAGAGCGCCGGCGACGATTTCGGACGCCGAAGCCGAACCGCCATTGATCAGCACGACAACCGGCTTGCCCTTCGACAGATCGCCAGAGCCGCGAGCGTTATAGCGCTGGGTTTCATCGGCGTTGCGGCCGCGCGTGGAAACGATCTCGCCCTTGTCAATAAAGGTGTTGACGACCTGGATCGACTGATCGAGCAATCCGCCCGGATTGTTGCGCAGGTCGATGATGTAGCCCTTGAACTTATCCGCAGGGATTTCCTGCACCGCCTTGGCCATCGCGTTGCGCAGGCCTTCCGCCGTCTCCTCATTGAATTGCGAGACGCGAATATAAGCGATGTCATCGCCCTGTTTGCGCGAACGCACGGATTTGATGTGAATCTCGGCCCGGACGAGCTTAACGTCGATCTTGTCCTTGTTCTTGCCGCGGAAGATCGTCAGCTTGACCGGCGTGTTGATCGCGCCGCGCATCTTGTCGACAGCCTGATTGAGCGTCATGCCCTGCACGGTCTCGTCGTCGATGGCGCCGATGAGGTCGCCCGAAAGGATCCCGGCCTTCGAGGCTGGGGTATCGTCGATCGGCGCGACGACCTTAACGAGTCCGTCTTCCTGCGTGACTTCGATGCCCAGACCGCCGAACTTGCCTTCGGTCTGAGTCCGCATGTCCTTGAACGCCTTGGCGTCGAGGTAGCTGGAATGCGGATCGAGCGAGGTCAGCATGCCATTGATGGCGTTTTCGACAAGCTTCTGCTCGTCGGGCTTCTCGACATAGTCGGCCCGCACCTTGTCGAACACGTCGCCGAAAAGGCTCAAGTTCTTATAGGTGTCGGCGGAAGCCGCCTGAGCGGGAGCGCCGATGACGGCGCGCGCCTGCTGACCCAGCGTGGCGCATCCCGCTCCAATAGCGATTCCCGTAGCGATAAGGACTGTTTTGCGAATCATCCGCCGACCTTCCGACTGTCTGACTTTGCCCACCATGGGCCCGAGTCGATTGACGCTCCGTCCTTGCGGAACTCAACATAAAGTATGGGTTGTTTCGCGCCGATTGCGATGGTCGCCGCGGTTTGCGCGGTCCCGTCACCCATGCTGGCTACCGGCTCACCCGCGAGAACAAACTGTCCCACGTTGACATTGGTGCGACTCATGCCGGCCAGGACCACATAATAGCCGCCGCCGGCGTTGATGATCAAGAGTTGCCCATAACTTCGGTAAGGGCCTGAAAAGGCTATCCAACCGTCGCAAGGGGCGATAACGACGCCATTTTCCCGCGCCGCGATCGACAGGCCCTTCTCCTTCCCCCCGAACCCGTCAGGCGCGCCAAATCGGCGCACCACGAGGCCGGAAGCCGGCGCCGGCAGCCGGCCTTTGAGATCGACGAAGGCGACCGCCGGCGTAAGCCGAGCCGGGTCTTTGAACGGGGCGGACAGCGCCTTGAGCCGTTCTTGCTCGGAAAGCTTCGCCTGAGCGGCGGTGCGCTCTTCGTCGGCCTTGCGCGCCGCCTCCGCCGCGCGCTGCGCCGCCACGCTTTCCGCCTCCATCCGCGCAATGAGGTCCTTAAGGCTCGTTGCGCGTTGCGCCAGCGACCGTGCGCGTTCCTGCTCCGCCTTCAATGCGCTTTGCGCGGTCGAGAGCGCCTCCTGGCGCTCGGCGATCATCGGCGCAAGCCTTTCGCGCTGCGCCTTGAGGCTTGCGCGCTGTTCGCCAAGAAGATTCTGCTCGCGTCGGACGCCGTCGCGCACCTGCTCCAATTCGGTCAGGTCGCGCTGAAGCTGCCGCGCCTCGCCGCGCATTTGCGGGAGCACCGCGCCGAGCGCGAGCGACGCGCGCACGGCTTCGAGAATCTCCTGCGGTCGCGCCATCAGCGCCGGCGGCGGCCGACGGCCCATGCGCTGCAGGACGGTGAGAATTTCCATAATCAACGCGCGCCGACTGTCGAGTGAGGACACAATCTTCCGCTCGTTCTCGGTGAGCGTCGAAAGCCGCTCCTCGATCTCGGCTGCGCGCGTTTCCGTCTCCTGCAGCCGCAGCGTCGCATCAATAAGCGCGCCGTTCAGTCTTTCGCGGGCGGCGGCATGATCTATGAGCTGTTCTTCGAGCTTACGGGCGCGTTCCTGGGCGGCGCCCATGGTGTCTTCGACGCCGCGCAATTCCTGCTGCCTTGACGAGACGTCCGGGCTCTGTTGCTCGGCGTGCGCCGAGAAGGCGAAAGGAATCGCAACGAGCGCCGCAGACATCAGCCCGCGCTTCGTGGCCTCGTTACGCGCCCTGCCCGAAACGCTCATGTCCATCCGCGGCATCAATTTCGCCCGACGGCGGATATGCCCCTGAAATAGCGTCCACATTGCGGCAAAGCCCGGCGAGGATCGCGCATGCGCGCGGCGAATCAAAAAGTTCATTGAGCAATCTGGGCAACCTTCGCCGCCAATTCGAGCGTTCCCGATCCGTGCCGGGCAGATTGATGGCGCTCGTCTCGCCCGCGAGATCGTCGAGCTGCGCCATGGCGAGCACGCAAGGCGTGCGCGCGACGAACGCATGGAGCGCCTGCGCCAAGGCGTCGTCAAAGGGACTCGATGATTGATGGGCGGCGCCGATCAGCGCCTGTCCACGGAGCGCTTTGAGAAGCGCGTCCTTTTCCGCGCGTCGCGCGATGCGGGCCGCTTCAGCCGCTTCGGGCGTGATGAGCCCCAGCGCTTCTCGTTCTGCTATGTCGGCCGCCGCCCACCAGCCTGCGACGGTCGGCAGGTCGTGCGTCGACACGCAAGCCATGGCGCTCTTCGGATAAAGTCTCGGCGGCGCGAAGCCTTCGCCCGAACGCTCGAACCATAGGACGCGATAGCTCAGGACGTCGGCCTGCGCGAGGCGCTCCCGGAACCCTCGCGGCACAGTGCCGAGGTCTTCGCCGACGACGACGCATTGCGCGCGCCGGCTCTCGAGCGCGAGTTGGCCAAGTAAGGCGTCAAACGGGTAGCTGACATAGGCGCCGGCCGCGGGCCTTTCGCCGTCCGGAACGAGGAACAGCCGCGCGAGGCCCATGACGTGATCGATGCGCAGCGCGCCGGCATGGCGCATGTTGGCGCGCAACAGCTCCGCGAAATCGGCGCCGCCATCTTTTTCCATTTCGATTGGATTGGGCGGCGGGAGGCCCCAGCTCTGGCCTTCCGGATTGAATGGATCAGGCGGCGCGCCGATCGAGAAGCCGTCGATGAAACTTTTCGAGCGACTCCAACACTCCGCGCCGTCGGGCGCCGCGCCGATCGCGAGGTCGCGGCAGAAGCCAAGCGACAGGCCGGCCCCACGCGCATCCTGCGCTGCTTTCGCAAACTGCGCGTCAGCGAGCCATTGCAGGAACTGGTGGAAGCGGATGCGCGACTCATGTTCGCTCGCGAAAGCAAATAACGCCGCAGCGCTCGCCTCGCCAAGCTCGTGCGGCCACATCCGCCAGCTTTGGCCGTTGCGCGCCTCGCTGATCGACTCGAACAGGCAGAAGCGCGCGAGCGCCGCCCCGCCTTGTGCAACGAAGTGAGAGAACGAGGCGGCAGGCGCTGCGTCAGGCTGGCGGCGCATGAGATCGAGGAAAACTTCAAAAGCGCGCTCGAGCGCCGCCATCTTCAACGTATGAACGCCAGGATAGTCGACCTCTGGAACGGCGCGGAGCGCGACCGCAGAACTCTCGTCGAAATCGATCGGCGCGCCGAGCGTGCGCGCCAAGTTAGCGACGTCGATATAAAGCGGATCGAGAAAGCGCCGGTCGGAAGGATAGTACGGGCTGGCGCGGGTGCGATCTTGCGCGAACAAAGCGTGCAGCGGATTGATCGCGATGAGCGAAGCGCCCGCCTTGGCGCCGACGCGCGCAAGTTCCACGAGCGTCGAAAAATCGCCGATACCCTGATCGTTGTCGCGGCGCACGGAATAAAGCTGCGCCGAGAGGCCGAATTCGCGGCGCGCATTTTCCGGCAAGTAGCAGCGCGCCGGAGCGACAGTGAGCGCACAAATCTCTCCGCTCTCGAGCGACAAGCGATGACGACCCGCCGGAAGCGGAGGAAGCCGCGCCTCGACCCCTTCGCAGCGTCTTCCGTCCAGTCCCTGCCATGTGGTCGGCGCGGCGTTTTCTGCGCGTAGCGCAATGCGCGACTTGGCTCCGTCTTCGTGCGTGACGACAATCCAGCCCGGGATGCGGCCGTCGCGCGCGGCGAGCCGAAGGGTGAAGGGCTCGCCCTCCTTCGCCGAGCAACTCTCTGGCAGGGCGCGTCTGTCGCGAAAGTCGGAAATGCGCGCGAGGCTGTCGCGGGCGTCGTTAATCGTGCTTGCCGGAAAGCCGAGTTGCGCCAGCAGCGCGCGGACCGTCTCGCGGGGAACGTCATGCAGCGCGCCTTCTACGCTCCGCCACTGTCTTTGAACGCCTGCCGCCTCGGCAAGACGCGATAGCATTTCTTCCGAAGCTGGCGCAGAAGGCCGGCGCGCGGCGCACTTTTCCTCCACAAGAAACACGACCGAGCGGGGCGCGACGAAGAGGCTTCCTTCAACATCTTCGTCCACGCCGTCCATCGCTGAATTGAACGCCAATCTCCAGCCGTGATTATCGCGGCCAGGCGGCGGTCGCACGACGATCTCGTCCGTACCGCGATGCAGAATGACAATGACGCGGTCGCCTTCGGCATAAAGCGCCGCGATGAGCGTTTGCGCGTCGCCATCGCGCCAGTCGTCTTCGCGCATCGGCGCGCCATCAGGGCGCAGCCATTCGACGTCGGGGATGAGCGCAGCGTCATGCGATTCGCCGTCAAGAAAGCGATCATCGCGCAATGCCGGATGTCGGTTGCGCAGCGCGATGAGCTTCGCCGTCATATCGATCAGCTGCTCGTCGGCTTGCGCCCAATCGATCCATGAGAGGGCGTTATCCTGCGCATAGGCGTTATTGTTGCCGGACTGCGTCTTGCCGAGTTCCGAGCCCATGAGGAGCATCGGCGTCCCGCGTGAGAAAAGCAGCGTCGCAAGCAGATTGCGCGCGTCCCGCGCGCGCGCCGCATTGATCGCCGCGTCTTCGCTCTCGCCTTCGACGCCATTGTTCCAGGAGAGATTGTGGTCGGCGCCGTCGCGGTTCTCTTCGTCGTTCGCTTCATTATGTTTATGCGCGTAGGAGACGAGATCGCGCAGCGTGAAGCCGTCATGCGCCACGATGAAATTGACGCTGCGTGAGGGACGCCTGCGCGCAAACACATCCTGCGATCCGGCGAAGCGCGTCGCGAGCTCGGCGACGCCGCAAGAATCGCCGCGCCAGAATCGTCGCGCGCTATCCTTGTAACGATCATTCCATTCGGCGAAAGGCTCGGGAAACTTGCCGAGCTGATAGCCGCCGGGGCCGAGGTCCCACGGTTCGGCGATGAGCTTCAAATCCCGCAACACCGGATCTTGCAGCAGCGCTGAAAGAAACGGCGCGTCGCGATTAAACCCCGAGGGGCTCCGCGCAAGCGTCGGCGCCAGATCGAAGCGAAAACCGTCGACCCCGCCATAGAGCGCCCAGGCGCGCAGCGCATCCATGACGAGGCGCACGACAGGACGGCGGTCGCAGGCGAGAACATTGCCGCAAGCGGAGTCATTGACGTAACGCACGCGATCTTCCGAAAGCCGGTAATAGCTGGCGTTGTCGAAGCCCCGGAAAGAGACCGTCGGACCGAATTCGTCGCTTTCGCCCGTATGGTTGAACACGACGTCGAGGATGACTTCGAATCCGGAGTCATGAAGCCTCGCGACGGCTTCGCGAACTTCGCGCCAGCCGCCCGGCGCCAGACGCTTATCGGGCGCCATCATCGCGATCGGGTTATAGCCCCAGTAATCGGAAAGGCCGAGCGGCGGCAGATGGCGCTCGTCGATCCACGCAGCGCAGGGCAACAGCTCCAGCGTCGTCACACCGAGCCGTTTCAGATGCGCGATCGCCGCTTCATGCGCGAGACCGGCAAAGGTCCCGCGCAGATGCGGCGGAATGTCAGGATGAAGCGCGGTGAAGCCTTTGACGTGAAGCTCATAGATGATCGTATCGCGCCAGGGATGTTTGGGCCGCGGCCCATCCGCATGAACCGGCTTCGTGATGATCGCCTTCGGCAGATGCGCGGCGCTATCGGCATCCGCCGCCTCGCCATAGGCGAACAACAAAGGATGCAGCGTGAAGACGCGGTCGAGCGCGAGCGCGTAAGGATCGACGAGAAGTTTCGCTGGATTAAAACGATGACCGTCGCGGGGCGTGTCGGGTCCATAAGCGCGAAAGCCGTAGCGCTGGCCTTCTCTCAGACCTTCGATATATCCGTGAAAAACGTCGCCGCTGCGCGCCGGCAATTTTATGCGCGCAACTTCTTCGTCAGCTTCGTTGAAGAAACAAAGCTCGATTGCCTCCGCATGCGCAGAAAAGATAGCGACATTCGCGCCGCTCTCGTCCAGCGTGACGCCAAGCGGCTCTGGAGCCCCGTCGGCGACGCGGTTCATGCCCCCTCCCCATCCCTCCCCCGCTTCGCTTCGCTTGCAGGAGAGGGGGCGAGATGCGGCGAACATTGCGGACTATGCGCTGCGCGGATCGTTTGGGTTCCCTCTCCCGCGCAAGCGGGGGAGGGACAGGGAGGGGGTTTCGTCACAGTAACGATCACACCGACCGCTCTGCGACCGCGTCCCGAAACAGCGTGGCGTAGCGGCGCGCCGGATTGCGCCAGGACACGTCTGTCCTCATGCCGCTGACCTGAATCTTGCGCCATGTCTCGGCGTCGCCGAACAGCCGTTCGGCTTCGCGCAACGCCATGGCGAGCGCTTCCTCAGTCGTCGGCGAAAATTGCAGCCCAGTCGCGACTTCGGCTTGCAACGCCATTTCATTAGCGTCGATGATCGTGTCTTTCAATCCGCCAACGCGCGAGACGATCGGCACGGCGCCGTAACGCAGCGCATAAAGCTGAGTCAGTCCGCAAGGCTCGAAGCGCGACGGCGCCAGAAAAGCGTCGACGCCGGCCTGAATCATATGCGCAAGCTCTTCGCTGTAGCCGATGTGCACGCCGACGCGTCCGGGATGCGCGGCTTCTGCGGCCACAAATCCTTCCTCTAACGTCTCATCTCCAGCGCCGAGCAACGCGAGTTGCGCGCGGCCGCGCATGAGCTGCGGCAAGACCTCAAGCAGCAGGTCAAGCCCCTTTTGCCAGGTCAGGCGGCTGACGACGCCGACAAGAAAAACCTCGGGGTCGACGCGCAGCCCCAGACGCTTTTGCAAAGCGGCTTTGTTCTTGGCGCGCGACGCCAGACTCCAATGATCATAGAGCGCTTCAATATGCGTATCGGTCGCGGGGTTCCATGTCTCCTCGTCAACGCCGTTCAATATGCCGCTCACATCGCCCGCCCGCGCCCGCAAGAGTCCCTCGAGACCCATGCCGAATTCTGGCGTTTCAATCTCGCGCGCATAGCTTGGCGACACCGTGGTAATGCGGTCCGCGAGTTGCAGGCCGGCCTTCAAGAAGCCGATCCCGCCGTAATATTCGACGCCATCGATCGAAAAAGCGCGCGGCGGTAAGCGTAGCGGTTCGAGCAGCGCCTTTGGAAATTTACCCTGAAAGGCGATGTTGTGAATGCTGACGATCGTGGCCGGCCGCGGATGATCGGCATAATGCATATAGGCTGGCGCAAGCGCCGCCTGCCAGTCATGCGCATGCACCACGTCAGGCGCAAATCCGTCCGCGCCAAGCCCGATCTGCGCGCCCGCCCAAGCCAGCGCGGCAAAGCGAAAGGCGTTGTCGGGATAATCGACGCCATCTAGTCCTGTATAAAGTCCGCCTTCGCGCGCATAAAGATGCGGCGCAATGAGCGTGTAGATCACGACGCCATGATGGCGGGCGGCGTGAACCCATGCGGGACCGCCAAAGAGATCATCGAACTCAAGAACCGTCTCGCCCGAGCGCAGCGTCGCAAGAACGTCGGGATAGCCCGGAATAAGCGTGCGCAATTCGATGTTTTCGTCGGCGAGCGCATGCGGCAGCGCGCCGACGACATCCGCCAGTCCGCCGGTCTTGACGAAGGGCGCCATTTCCGAGGCGATGGCGAGCGCGCGTAGCGAACTCATGCGCCGAGCCTGTCGATCATCGGCTGCGTAATGAGGCAAACGCCGGCTTCGGTGCGTCGGAAGCGCGCGGCGTCGAATCGTGGATCCTCCCCAACAACGAGGCCCTGTGGAATCTGCACGCCCCGATCGACGACGACATTGGCAAGCCGCGCCGAACGGCCGACGTCGACATAGGGCAGAACGACGGCGTTCTCGACTGTGGCGTAGGAATTCACACGCACGCCGGTAAAGAGCAGCGTTCGGCGCAGCGTCGCGCCGGAGACGATGCAGCCTCCTGCGACGAGCGAGGACAGCGCCTGTCCGCGCCGCCCGACCTGATCGTGAACGAATTTCGCCGGCGGCGTGATTTCGGCGTAAGTCCAGATCGGCCAGTTGCGATCATAAAGATCGAGTTGCGGCGTGAAATCGGTGAGATCGATGTTCGCCGCCCAATAGGCGTCGACAGTTCCGACGTCGCGCCAATAGGCGTTCTGTTCGCTCGCCGAGCGCACGCAGGAGCGCTCGAAATGATGCGCGACTGCTTTGCCATGCGAGACGATATAGGGAATCACGTCCTTGCCGAAGTCATGTGTCGAGAGCGCATCGGCGGCGTCGCGGCGCAATTCTTCATAGAGAAACTTCGCCTCGAAGACATAGATGCCCATGCTGACGAGCGCGCGGTCGGGGCGTCCAGGCATCGCCGGCGGATCGCGCGGCTTTTCGACAAAAGACATGATGCGATCGTTTTCGTCGACATGCATGACGCCGAAACCGGACGCCTCGGCGCGTGGAACTTCGAGACAACCGATCGTCACATCGGCGCCGGAGTCCACATGCTGTTGCAGCATGGGCTCATAATCCATCTTGTAGACGTGATCGCCCGCGAGCAGCACGATATATTTAGGATCATAGCTCTCGACGATATCGAGGTTCTGAAAAACGGCGTCCGCCGTGCCGAGATACCAGTGGTCTTCGGAAACGCGCTGGCTCGCCGGAAGAATGTCGAAGCTTTCATTGCGTTCGGTGCGAAAGAAGCTCCAACCGCGTTGCAAATGGCGGATAAGGCTGTGCGCCTTGTACTGCGTCGCGACGCAAATGCGTCTGATGCCGGAGTTGAGCGCATTGGAAAGCGCGAAGTCGATGATGCGCGACTTGCCGCCGAAATAGACTGCGGGCTTGGCGCGTCGATCGGTCAGTTCCATCAGCCGCGCGCCGCGTCCGCCGGCGAGGACATAGGCCATGGCGTGACGCGCGAGCGGCGGATTTTCAAAGGCGGACATCGCCACTTCCTATCGGATTGACGGCCCTGTGATCGAATGAACGGCGTATCATCGCCCTCATGCCGAGGAGCCTGCGAAGCAGGCGTCTCGAAGCGGGAGGGCGAGGATTGTCGCGTCTTCGGGTTTCCTCGTCCTTCGAGACGGCCCTTTCGGGCCTCCTCAGGATGAGGAAACCTCTGGCCCGGTCTCCTGAAGCGGACATCTTCATCGCCCCACTCGATTCGATATTCATTTTAATTCATCAGTTTCGAATGCGAAGAAGAGAGTCGACAGCGGCGGCAGAAGAATGTCGGCGCTCGCCGGAAACTCGCCGAACGCCTCGCCGCGCGCATGAATCGCGCCGAGATTGCCAAGTCCAGAGCCCCCATAGATCATTGCGTCGGAATTGACGAGTTCCCGCCAGCGTCCCGCGCACGGGAAGCCGAGTCTATAAGCGTTGCGCGTCACCGGCGTAAAATTCGAGACGACGACGATAGGGTGCGACCGGTCGGCGCCAAAACGCACGAAGGCGAATACCGAGCTCTCTGCGTCGTCGACCACGATCCACTGAAAGCCCTCGGCCTCGCAATCGCGCGCATAGAGCGTCTCGTGATCGCGGTAGATGCGATTAAGATCGCGGATGAAGGCCTGAAGTCCGCGATGCGGCGGGAAATCGAGCAACCACCAGTCGAGGCTCGATGCATAATTCCATTCATTCGTCTGGCCGAATTCCTGGCCCATGAACAGAAGCTTCTTGCCCGGATGGCCCCACATAAATCCGTAATAGGCTCGCGCGGACGCGAAACGGCGCCATTCATCGCCGGGGATTTTGCTAACGATCGATCCCTTGCCATGCACGACCTCGTCATGAGAGATCGGCAGCACGAAATTTTCGGTGAAGGCATAGAGCAAGCCAAACGTAAACTCGTTGTGGCGCCATTTGCGATGGACCGGATCGGACGAGAGATAGCGCAGCGTATCGTTCATCCACCCCATGTTCCATTTGAAGCCGAAGCCGAGCCCGGCGGCATAGGTCGGCCGCGTCACGCCGCCCCAAGCGGTCGATTCTTCGGCGATCGTCACGACGCCGGGATAAAGCGCGTAGACGAGTTCGTTGAACTTTTGAAGAAAGGCGACGGCGTCGCGATTGTCATTGGAGCCGTCGGGATTGGGCGACCATTCGCCCGCTTTGCGCGAATAATCGAGATAGAGCATGGAGGCGACGGCGTCGACGCGCAGCCCGTCGATATGGAAGCGATCGAGCCAATAGAGCGCGCTGGCGATGAGAAAATTCGCCACTTCGCGCCGCCCATAATCATAGATCGCCGTGTTCCAGTCTGGATGAAAACCTCGCTTCGGATCGGAATGCTCATACAGCGGCCCCCCGTCGAATTGCGAGAGGCCATGTTCGTCGGTCGGAAAATGCGCCGGAACCCAATCGAGAATGACGCTCAAGCCCGCCTGATGGGCCCGGTCGACGAAACGGCGAAAGCCATAAGAGTCGCCGTGCCGGCGCGTCGGCGCGAAAAGCCCGATCGGCTGATAGCCCCAGGAGGCGTCGAGCGGGTGCTCGTTGATCGGCATCAGCTCGATATGGGTGAAGCCGAGATCGGCGACATAGGGCACGAGCTGGTCGGCAAGCTCATCATAGGTGAGAAAGCGTCCGTTTTCGCCGCGCCGCCATGAGGGCAGATGAACCTCATAGATCGACATGGGCGAACGTCGCGGGTCATATCTGACCCGTTCGCGCATGTGTATCTTGTCGCCCCAGCGATAGGGCGCATTCGCTGCGACGACGGAAGCTGTGGATGGCCGCAGCTCCGCCTCAAAGCCAAGCGGGTCGGCTTTGAGCGGCAGGAGTTCGCCATGTCGCCCGATAATCTCATATTTGTAATTCGCGCCCGCGCCGACGCCGGGAATGAAAATCTCCCAGACGCCGCTGTCGATGCGCTTGCGCATCTGCGCGCGGCACCCGTCCCATTGATTGAAGTCGCCGACGACGGAGACGCGCCTGGCGTTCGGCGCCCAGACGGCGAAATGCGTCCCTTCAACGCCTTCATGCGTCAGCCCATGCGCACCAAGCTTTTCATAAAGCTTCTGGTGCGCGCCTTCGACGAGAAGATAATCATCGGTTGGACCGAGCACTGGCGAAAAGGCGTAAGGGTCTGAGAATTCCCATTGCGCCGCCTCGTTAGAGGCGCGAAGGCGATATGACGCTCGCGCTTTGAGTGAGGTCAGCCCTTCAAAGAACCCATCAACGTGCACGCGATCGAGCGGCGCGATCACGCGGGCGTCGGACGTAGACGCCTCCACTTTCGTCGCGCCGGGAACGAAAGCGCGTATCACAAAGCCCGCAGGCGTCTCATGCAGGCCAAGCACTGCGAACGGATCGCCATGGCGCGCAGCGATGATCGCGTCGATGTCGTGCGCGGAGACGCGCCAGTCGGCTTGGGTCATTTCGTTCATTCAAGCGAGGCCCCCTTCTCCCGCTTGCGGGAGAAGGCGTCATGCGAAGCATGATGGATGAGGGAAACTGTAAGCGCCCTCACCCGACCCGGCTTCGCCGGGCCATCCTCTCCCGTCTTACGGGAGAGAGAATCGCGCTTCACACAGGAATATTCCAGATCTCTTGCGCATATTCGCGGATGGTGCGATCGGACGAGAACCAGCCGACCCGCGCCGTATTCAGAATGCTCGAGCACCGCCAGGCCTTCTGGTCCCGCCAGCGCGCGTCGACGCGTCGCTGCGCCTCCCAATAGGCGTCGAAATCTTTCGCCACGAGGAAGTGGTCGTAATAGGTGAGCGTATCGACAAGCTGCGCGTAGCGATGCGGATCATCGGGCGAAAAAACGCCGCCGGCGATGGCCCGCAGCGCCTCGGCGAGACGCGGACTCGCGGCGATCGTCTCGCGCGCGTCGATGCCCCGCGCGCGGCTTTCCTCCACTTCTTGCGCCGTGAGGCCGAAAATGAAGATGTTGTCGTCGCCGACGCGCTCCCTGATTTCGACATTGGCGCCGTCGAGCGTGCCGATGGTCAGCGCGCCATTCAGCGCGAATTTCATATTGCCGGTGCCGGAGGCCTCCATGCCGGCGGTCGAAATCTGCTCGGAGAGATCAGCCGCTGGAATGATCGTCTCGGCAAGGCTGACATTGTAGTTCGGCAGGAAAACGATCTTTAAGAGGCCGCGCGCTGCAGGATCGCCGTTCACGACCTTTGCCACGTCATTCGCGAGCTTGATGATGAGCTTCGCCTGATGATAGCTCGCCGCCGCCTTGCCGGCGAAGATTTTCACCCGCGGCGCAAATTCGCGAGCGGGTTGTGCGATGATGTCCTGATAGAGCGCGACGGCTTCGAGCACGTTCAACAGTTGGCGCTTATATTCATGAATGCGCTTGATCTGTGCGTCAAAGAGCGCGGCGGGATCGACCCTGACGCCGACGCGCTCAAAGACTGTCGTCGCGAGGCGCGCCTTGTTCTCTCGCTTGGCCGCCGCGAAGCGATTCTGGAACTCGATGTCGTCAGCAAACTTCTCCAGCTCAATCAATCGCTCAGGGTGATCGAAGACGCCAGCGCCGATCGTTTCGATAAGCAGTCGCGAAAGCGCCGGATTCGCCTCAAGCAGCCAGCGGCGAAAGGTGACGCCATTCGTCTTGTTAACGATGCGATCTGGATAGAGCCGGTGGAAATCCTTGAACACCGTCTCCTTGACCAACTCGCTATGCAGCGCCGAGACGCCGTTCACCTTATGCGAGCCGAGAAACGCCAAATGGCCCATGCGAACATGCCGCGCATTATGCTCGTCGATGAGCGACACTGAGGAGAGCGTCGCCGGGTCGCTCGCTCCTTTCGCGCGCAATGAGTCGAGGTGCATGGCGTTGATGAGATAGATGATCTGCATATGGCGCGGCAGCAGCCGCTCCACGAGCTGCACCGGCCAGGTCTCCAGCGCCTCCGGCAAAAGCGTATGATTGGTGTAGGAAAAGGTCGCCTGGGTGATGCGCCACGCTTCCTTCCACTCGACGCCGTGGACATCGACAAGAAGCCGCATCAGCTCGGCGACGCCGATCGCCGGATGCGTGTCATTGAGCTGGATCGCCACCTTGTCGGCGAGCTTATGGATGTCGCCAGTCTGCCGCATATGACGGCGGATCAGATCCTGCAACGAGGCCGAAGCGAAGAAATATTCCTGCCGCAGCCGCAGTTCCTGTCCGGCAGGCGTCGAGTCGCCCGGATAAAGAACCTTGGAGATCGCTTCGGCGCGCGCTTGCTCCGATTGCGCGCCGACATGGTCGCCTTGATTGAAGGCATCGAGGCGCAGCGCGTCAGGCGCCCTCGCCGACCAGAGCCGTAGCGTGTTGACATATTTGCCCCGCCACCCAACGACAGGCGTGTCATAGGCGACGGCGACGATGGTTTCGCCCGGTCGCCACACATGCGCGAGCATCCCGTCGGCCAAGCGCGAACTTTCGACATGGCCGAAGAAGCCAATGTCATAAGTGATTTCCGGCCGCGGGAATTGCCAGGCATTGCCGAAGGAGAGCCAGTCTTCGGGATATTCGTGCTGCCAACCGTCCTTGATCGTTTGCCGAAACAGGCCGTGATCATAGCGAATGCCGTAACCCATGGCGGCGATTCCGAGCGTCGCCATGCTGTCCATGAAACAAGCGGCGAGACGCCCGAGACCGCCATTGCCGAGCGCTGCGTCCGGCTCCACCGCGCGCAGCGCATCGAGATCGACGTCCAGCTCGGCGAGCGCCTCACGCATCGCTTCGGTCAGACCGAGGTTTGTCAACGCGTCGATGAGCAGCCGGCCGATGAGGAATTCGAGCGAAAGATAGTAAACGCGCCGCCGATCTTCCTGGTAATTGCGTTTCGTCGACTCGAGCCATGCAGGAACGAGGCGGTCGCGCGTCGCAAGCGCGGCGGCGACGAACCAGTCGCGCGGACTTGCGTCGACGTTGTCCTTGCCGACGGTATAAGTGAGGCGCCGCTGCACGTCGTCGCGCAGCGCCGCGACAACGGCTCTATGAGCGATCTCGGGAGAATCGTACGCGTTCAAGTCGATCCTTTCGCGACGGACGCGATTGTCGTCGCAGACTGTCTCTTAAGGCCGCTGTTTTAAGTAGAATTCGATTTTGGCGCCACCGCGCCGCGCTGGCGCCTGAAATCGAGACGCCGGCGCGGTGTCAGCGAACCTCGAAACTGATGGCCTGGCTTTCCAATTGCTGCGACTCGCCGCGAGAGGCGACGAGGCGGCGACCGCTCACGCCCTGACGTTCGAGATAGCCGACCGCCGCCTGCGCGCGCCGGTGCGCGAGCGCGTCATTGTGAGCTTTCGGCGCGGAACCCCGGACATGGCCAATAATCTCGATCGTCGCATTTTCCGGACAGCGGCGAATGATCGCCGCCGCTTTGTCGAGCGCGTGCGCCGCCGACAATGTTATTTGCGCGTCGCCTTTACGAAAGACGAGGTCGCCCGAAGTCGAAGATTCTTCGAGCGCAGCTTGGCAATCTACGAGCGTCATGCCGCCGGACATGGGCAATGCTGACGCGCGTGGCGGCTTTGCATCCACGGGCAACGCGGCGGGCGCGACGATCGGCGCTTCGACGGGAGGCGCGGCAGTCGCCTGCGGTAAGTCTACGCCCGCGCCTTCGATCGGCTGGGCGTAGCGGCGGCTCATCTCTGCGCCATAGTCCGAACGCTCGATCAGCATGGCGCCCACCCAGACGAGCGCCGCGGCGATCAGCCCAACCGCCCAGCCCTCATGCGCCGACATCGATCCGTGCCGGAGCAATGCGCCAAGCGCCGCGCCGACAATGAAGACGGCATAGGCTGCGAGCGCGCCCTTGATGAACGTCGCCGCGTCGGCGAGCGCGCCGAGATGGACAACAAGCGCGCCGACGCCAAAGGCGAGCGCGGTCCAAATCAGCCAGCGCGCGACGACGCCATTTTCAGGCGTACGGCGGCTGACTGCCCCGGCGCCAGCGCCGATCGCGAAACAGGCGAGAAGCCAAGGCCACAGACGGAAGATTTCGGCAAGCACGGGCCGAGCCTAACCGGCTAAAGGCGCCGCTCCAAGACTAAACGCGCATCAAGACTAAACGCGCATCGGCATCAAGACGTAGAGCGCGGTGGCGCCGTCGCGGTCCTGCACCAGCGTCGGAGAGCCCGGGTCGGCGAGCTTAAATAGGGCCGTATCGCTATCAAGTTGCTGGGTAATATCCAGCAAATAACGGGCGTTGAAGCCAATATCGAGCGGCGGTCCGTCGTAATCCGCCTCAAGCTCCTCGACCGCCGAGCCCTGGTCGGGGTTGGTGACCGACAGCACGAGTTTGCCCTCAGCAAGCGAGAGTTTGACGGCGCGTCCGCGCTCCGACGAAATCGTCGAAACGCGGTCGACCGCCTTGGCGAAGGCGTCGCGCTCGACAGTGAGCCGCTTGTCGTTGCCGGAAGGAATGACGCGCGCGTAATCAGGAAATGTGCCGTCGATCAGCTTCGTCGTCAGCAGGGCATCGCCGAATGTGAAGCGCATCTTGTTGATCGAAAGCTCGACCGAGACGTCGCCCTGCGCATCTTCGATGAGACGCTGCACTTCGGTGACGGCCTTGCGCGGCAGGATGACGCCCGGCATGCCGGGGCTCCCTTCAGGCGCTGGCAGCTCCAGCCGCGCCAGACGATGGCCGTCGGTTGCGACAGCCCGAAGCATCGGTCGGCCTTCGACGTCGAGCGTGTGCAGATAGATGCCGTTGAGATAGTAGCGCGTCTCTTCCTGAGAGATGGCGAACTGCGTCTTTTCAATGAGCCGCTTGAGATCAGCGGGCCCCAGCGTGAACTTATGGCTGAAGTCGCCGGAGGTCACGTCGGGAAAGTCGCTCTCGGGAAGACTCGACAGATTGAATCGCGAACGTCCCGAGCGCAGCGTGAGCTGTCCGGCGTCGCCTGTCGCCTCTAGAGAGACCTGCGCGCCTTCCGGCAATTTGCGAACGATGTCGTAGAGCGTATGCGCCGGCAGCGTCGTCGCGCTGGGCTGCGCGACCTCGGCGACGGTCTTTTCGGTGATTTCGAGGTCGAGGTCGGTGGCCTTGAGCGTCAGCCCGCCGTCCTTGGCGGAGAGCAGCACATTGGCCAGAATCGGGATGGTCGTGCGCCGCTCCACCACGCGGTGAACATGGCCGAGCGCCCGCAGAAGCGCCGCTCTCTCGATCGTGACCTTCATCGCCGGGAAATCCGTCCGAATATTATTGCGGCGCGGCAGGCCGCCGCGCCGGGGGCGAAGACTTTGGCGCGGCAGCGCAGGAAGCGCAAGGGCAAGCGCCGCTTAGGACTTGCTTGTCCAATAGATTTTGCTGGCCGCCACGCTGAGCGACCCCGGCCCTTAACCGGCCCTTAAACGGCCTTCGTTACGCTTCATCAAGCATTTCGGCCCCTGCGGCGGCGACAGGCGAGCAATCCGATGGCGCGCAGCGACAATCGTCGCGAACCGCGGTTCGATGACGACGAAGAGGACGAATTGCGCGCCGAACGCCGTCCTCCGCCTCGCGCGCGCGCGCGCAAGAAGTCGCGCCGCTCGCGCTCTCTTCTCGGTTCGCTAATCTATTGGAGCGTAACGCTCGCCCTTTGGGGGGCGATCGCAGGCGGCGGACTCGCCGTCTACTACGGCTCACGTTTGCCGCCGATCGATCAACTCGCGGTCCCCAAGCGCCCGCCCAATATCGCCATCCTCGACGTCAACGGCGAACTTCTCGCCAACCGTGGCGACACCGGCGGCGCCGCGATCCGGCTCACGGACCTCCCGCCCTATGTGCCCAAGGCCTTCATCGCCATCGAGGACCGCCGCTTCTACGCGCATTGGGGCGTCGATCCGATCGGCATCGGCCGCGCGATCATGCGCAACGTCACCGGCCGCGGCGGCATGCAGGGCGGCTCGACCTTAACGCAGCAACTCGCCAAGAACCTGTTCCTCACGCAAGAGCGCACGATTTCGCGCAAGATTCAGGAAGCGATTCTCGCGCTCTGGCTCGAGCGTAAATATTCGAAGGATCAGATCCTCGAACTCTATCTCAACCGCGTCTATTTCGGTTCCGGCGCATATGGCGTCGAAGCCGCCGCCGAGCGTTACTTCGGCCATGGCGCGAAGACGATCACGCTCTCCGAAGCCGCCATTCTCGCCGGATTGATGAAGGCGCCGAGCAAGCTCGCGCCGGATCGCAATCCCGAAGGGGCCGCCGAGCGCGCCGCGCAAGTGATCGCCGCCATGGCGCAGGAAGGTCACATCAGCGAGGCGATGGCGAAGGCGGCATTGGCGCGTCCCGCGCAAGCGCGAAGCGACATCGGCGCCGGGTCGATCAATTACGCCGCCGACTACGTCATGGACATGCTCGACGACACGGTCGGCGCGATCGACCAGGACATCGTCGTAACGACGACCATAGACGCGCGCATGCAAATGGCGGCGGAAGGCGCGCTCAAGCAGGAGCTCGACGAAAAGGGCGCGAAATTTGGCGTCGCTCAGGGCGCGCTGATCGCCATGGATCCGAATGGCGCGATCCGCGCGCTCGTCGGCGGACGGGACTACTCGGAAAGTCAGTTCAACCGCGCCGTGTCGGCGAAACGCCAGCCGGGCTCCGCCTTCAAGCCCTTCGTCTATCTCACCGGGCTTGAACAAGGTCTTACCCCTGAGTCCGTTCGCGAGGACGGTCCGCTCGACGTCAAAGGTTGGAGGCCAGAAAACTACAGCCGCCAGTATCTGGGGCCAGTCACGCTCACCAAGGCGCTGTCGCTGTCACTTAATACTGTGGCGGTGCGCGTCGGACTGGAAGTCGGCCCGAAGACCGTTGCGAAGACGGCGCATCGTCTGGGCATTCAGTCCGACCTGCAGCCCAACGCCTCCATCGCTCTTGGCACGTCGGAGGTGACGCCGCTCGAACTCGTCGCCGCCTATGCGCCATTCGCCAATGGCGGCATCGCCGTGCAGCCGCATGTCATCCTCAAAGTGAAGACCGCCGCCGGCAAAGCGCTCTACCAGCGCAAGGGCGCTTCGCTAGGCCGCGTGATCGCGCCGCAATATGTGGCGATGATGAATGACATGATGCGCGAAACGCTGCTCACCGGAACCGCGCGCAAGGCCGAACTTCCTGGTTGGGAAGCCGCGGGCAAAACCGGCACCAGCCAGGATTTCCGCGACGCCTGGTTTGTCGGTTACACGGGCCGCCTGATCGCTGGCGTCTGGCTCGGCAATGACGACAACTCGCCGACCAAAAAAGCCTCGGGAGGAACTCTTCCGGTCGAGATCTGGAGCCGGTTCATGGGCGTCGCCTTGAAAGGCCAGCAGGTCGCCGGGCTGCCGTCGGGCGCTTGGCGATCAGAGAACGCTGCAATTCCCGAAGAGATCGCCAAGCCGATCGACGATCTCATTGGCCTCTTCACCGGAGAAACCAAGCCAGCGCCGCGTCCGCAACGGGCGAGAACCGCGCCGGCGCCGCTCCCTCCGGCGGCTGTTCCCGGCGGAACGCCCGAGGCGCCGCCGCCGATTGCAGAGGCGCGGCCCGATCCGCCAGCGCCGCGCGCGCCGGCGCCTCGCGAGATCGACGATCTTCTGCCGCCCGAAGACATTCCGACGGTCGGCTCGATCGAACGTCCACGGCAAAGGCGCGGCGCATCGGAAAGAAGCGTTTTCGAGCAGCTCTTCGGCGGCGGCTAAAAAAGCCAAACGCGTCGCGGTTCGCCAGGCGCTACTCCGCCGGCGCTCGGACCGCAGCCGAAGGCGGCCGCGAGGCGAAGAACTTCGTCGCAGCGATAATGGCGGCGAGCGTCGCGAGATAGACAGCGACCTGCATGTCTGAAGGCTGGTCGGCATAGCCGATCAGCGTATGCAGCACCCTTCCGACGATGCTCTTATCGGACAAGACCCATGACGTGTCCCAGGCGGTGTCGGAAAGCACCGTGATAAAACCCGCCTGCTGAAGAAAAGCCACGCATTGCGCCGCAAGTCCGGCGGCAAGCAGCGTGATAAGCCACGTCGTCACGGAAAAGAGGCGTTTCGCCGGGATGGCGACAAGGCCGTAGAAGGTCGCGACGCTCGTCGCCGCGCCGAGCGCCAGCCCGCCAACTCCCCCAGCAAGAACGTCCCAGCCGGACTCGCCCGAGGCGAGAATGCCGTAGAGAAACAGCGCCACCTCGGCGCCTTCGCGCAGCACCGCCAGTCCGACGACGGCGGTGAGCGCGAAGAGCGTCTCGTCGCCGCGCGCAACCGCCCGCCCGACGTCAGAAAGGTTCTGCGCCAGCTCGCGCCCGTGCTGCGCCATCCAGATGTTGTGCCAAACGAGCATGACGACGGCGAGCGCGAGGATCGCTGCGTTGAAAAGCTCCTGGCCACTGCCGGCGAAGGCTCGCGACAGACGGTCGGCGAAGGCGGCGACGATGACCGCGCCGAGCGCGCCTATTCCGACGCCGGCCGTAACGAAGCTTCGCGAACCGGAAACGCCACGCGTGACGGCGAGGACGATGCCAACGATCAGCCCGGCTTCAATGGCTTCGCGAAAGACGATGATGAGCGCGCCGAGCATGGCCTATTCCGCGATGACCTCGCCCTTGGCGTCGTCCTCGTGGAATTCGCCGACGAATTTGTAGCGGCCGGCTTTGAGGGGCCGAAGCGTGAAGGTCGCTTCGCTGCTGCCTGGAATCACCTTCTCGATGCGCAGGGGTTTGCTTTCAAACTCTTCTGGCGTCGGGTCAAGGTTCTTCACAGTCAGCGTCGCCGCCTGATTGGCGGGCACGCGGAGTTCGGCAGGTTCGAAATGGTGATCCTTGATGGTGAGCGTGAAGGCATTTTCAGCCGCCGCGGCGCCGGAAAGACCCAAAGCCGAAGCCGCGAGGATCGCATACAGACAATAGCGCTTCAAAAACCGCATCTCCTTCAGTTCGCCGCGCCGCCGTCCGCCGCGTCTGCAACCGAAAGTAAGAACGCCAAAACATGAGGTCAATCAATCTAATCTGGATCGCTTCCAAGCTGGTGTCGCAGGGTACGCAGCCAGCGCGACGCTCACCCTGGATAACCATGACGCGATTTCGATGCGCGCAGCAGCGACAGCGCTCTGCCCTCTTGGCCGCCGGAGCAGGCCGAAGCCGCCTCGCCGATCTCGCTCGAGATCTGCGCGTGAACGCTCTTATTGACATGGCCCATCGCCAGATCGTTGTCGATCACCGACCGATAGCGCGCGACGGCGCCGGCGCAGCCAGGGCCGTCCGGCGCTTCCGCAGTCGGCGTCGGGGGCGGAACCGCGGGTCCGGGCGGCGCGGCTTGCGGCTGACGGGCGGCGTTGCAGCCGGCGCTCATAGCCGCCATCAATACGGCTAGGAGAATTAAGCGTGCGCGCATCCTTTTCTCCAATGCTTGGCTGAAGTTCCGCTTGTCATAGAGGGGAACGCTCCCCTCGCGCAAATTTATCGTCTTCGCTTGCGGAGGCCGTCAAAGCGCGTCACCCTCCTAAAAAACCGCACTGCGTAATTGCCTTAGGCTCGCCCGCTGTTGGAGGGAAAATGATACGCAACATTGTCCTGCTCGACGGCACCTGGAATACGCCTCGCGATTTCACAAACATCTGCAAGAAGTCATGGGAGGAGAAAGTCGCGGAGCGGCTCATTCCTTCAAGAGGCGCCGGCGGCGTCGAACAGAAGGTCCCCTATTTCTCCGGCGTCGGCGCGCAAGGATTTAAGATCGTCGGCGGCGCCGTCGGCTTCGGCCTGCGCACCATCGTGCAGGACGCCTACGATTGGGTCGTCGACAATTACCGGGACGACCAGGAGCTCTACATCTATGGATTCTCGCGCGGCGCCTATGCGGCCCGCGCCTTGGCCGGCCTGATCGGCGACTGCGGCATCAGAAAGACGAAGGACAAGAGCATCTTCGACATCTCGCGCGCCAACAGGAGCGCGCGGCAGGGCTCGCGTAGCGGCGCACCGCCAAGCGGTCCCGACATTCAGGCGAACAATCGCATTAAGCTGCTCGGCGTGTTCGACACGGTCGGCTCATATGGCGTGCCGGCGGGCTTCAGCGGGCTTGCGCCGCTTGGCCGCTATATCACACTGGCGGTCTTCGGCGGCTTCGAGGATACGCAGCTCGGCCCGCACGTCGATCACGCCCTCCACGCGATCGGCGTCGACGAGCGCCGCCGTCCCTTTACGCCAACATTCTGGACGGTGAAGAAGGGGGACCCGCATCCTCAGAATATCGAACAGAATTGGTTTCCGGGCGTCCATTGCAATGTGGGCGGCGGCTACGAGGATTCGCGCCTCTCCGATATCGCGCTGATCTGGATGATCGCGCGCACGCAGGCGCTCACGGGACTGACATTCGATAACGACGCGATCAGGCGGACGCTAAAGCCGAACATCGACGGAAACATCCCGGACTCAGCCGAAAAATATCCGATCGACAGGAATTTTCCGCGCAGTCGCGAGATGTTTCCCGCCGGCGCGCCGGCCAATGGCCTCCTTTGGGGCGGAAACCTTGACGAGGAACAGGTCAACGAGAAGGTCCATTGGAGCGTGCTGGCGAAGCTCGGCCGCAACTGCGACATCTATGGCGCGAACACACGATATGATCCTCCTAACTTGAAAGAGGCGATGGCGCGCCTCGGCCCCGACCTCGCGGGCCGGATCGCGTTCATCACGCCTGAAGAGGCCCGACTTCTGCCGCCCGATCTCGTGGGGCTGGCGGAAGCGCGCGCCGTCCTTCAGTCCGCCGCCGCATTGTCGTGACGGTCTCGCAAGGGGTCTCCGCGCTGCGCTTCCTCGGGAGCGCGTTTTTCCGCTTGGCGGCGCGGCGCTAAAGGGCTATAACCACTCGAATTCGTGGCGCGCGGCCGACAGGTCCCGCGCCGCGATCGTTTTACGGCGCGCGCATTAAGGGTCTTTCGCGCGCCCTCGCACAGCCCGGTAGTCGAATGGTCAATCCGTTTCAATTCCTGCAGGAAGTCCGCGCCGAGGGGAACAAGGTCACCTGGCCTACGCGCCGCGAGACGCTGATCACGACCGGCCTCGTCATCCTTATGGTCTTATTCGCGAGCCTGTTTTTCGTCGTCGTCGATTCGGCGCTGCGTTTCGGCGTCGGTCTGATGATCGGCATCGGACATTAGATAATTGGAGCTGATGGCGCCGCTATGAGCATGCGCTGGTATATCGTCCACGCCTATTCGAACTTCGAAAAGAAGGTCGCTGACGCCATTCGCGAAGGCGCGGCGCAGCGCGGTCTCTCCGACCAGTTCGAAGAGATTCTGGTGCCGACCGAGCAGGTCGTGGAAGTGCGGCGCGGCCGCAAGGTCTCAGCCGAGCGCAAATTCTTCCCCGGCTATGTGCTGGTGAAATGCGACCTCACCGACCAGGTCTTCTCACTCATCAAGAATACGCCGAAGGTCACGGGCTTTCTCGGCGCCGACAACAAGCCGATGCCGATCAGCGAGGAAGAGGCGCTGCGCATCAAGGGCCAGGTCGCCGAGGGCGTGGAACGGCCAAAGCCGACGATCATGTTCGAGGTCGGCGAGACGGTGCGCGTCGCCGACGGGCCTTTCGCCTCCTTCAACGGCCTCGTCGAGGAGATCGACGAGGCGCGTTCGCGCCTCAAGGTCGCCGTCTCGATCTTCGGGCGCCCGACGCCGGTCGAACTGGAGTTCGGCCAGGTCGAGAAGGTTTAAGGAGAATCCCTTCTCCCGCTCGCGGGAGAAGGTGTCGCGCGAGGGCGCGACGGATGAGGGTCGCTGCGGCCGCCCTCACCCGACCCTGCTTTGCAGGGCCACCCTCTCCCGCAAGCGGGAGAGGGAGAAACGTGGCGGGTCTGCCCTGACGCCATCGGGGAGTCCAGACCGGACCACGAACTGCAACCGGCGCCGACGCGTGAGAAATCGCGGCGGGCGCCAAATGTTGGAGAAAGCAAATGGCGAAGAAAATCGCCGGCTATATCAAACTGCAAGTGCCGGCCGGCGCGGCCAATCCGTCGCCGCCGATCGGACCCGCGCTCGGCCAGCGCGGCCTCAACATCATGGAGTTCTGCAAGGCGTTCAACGCCAAGACGGGACAGATGGAGAAGGGGATGCCGATCCCCGTCGTCATCACCGCCTATCAGGACCGCTCCTTCACCTTCGAGATGAAGCAGCCGCCGGTCAGCTTCTTCCTCAAGAAGGCCGTTGGCCTCAAGATCGGCAAGAAGCCCGCCTCCGGCGCGAAGGCGCCGGGGCGCGACGTCGTCGGCAAGGTGACCAAGGCGCAGATCCGGGAAATCGCGGAAAAGAAAATGCCCGATCTCAACTGCGCCACGGTCGAATCCGCAATGTCGATGATCGAAGGCTCGGCCCGCGCGATGGGCCTCCAGGTGGTGGAGTAAGACCATGGCGCACATCGGAAAACGTATTGCGAAGACCCGCGAGGGCGTTGAGCGCACGAAGCTCTACGCGATCGACGAGGCGGTGAAGCTCGTGCGCGAACGCGCCAAAGCCAAATTCGACGAATCCGTCGAAATCGCCATGAATCTGGGCGTCGATCCCAAGCACGCCGACCAGATGGTGCGCGGCGTCGTCAATTTGCCGAACGGCACCGGCCGCACACTGCGCGTCGCGGTCTTCGCCCGCGGCCCTAAGGCCGACGAAGCCAAGGCCGCTGGCGCCGATATCGTCGGCGCCGAGGATCTGGTCAATGCGGTGCAGGGCGGCACGATCGACTTCGACCGCTGCATCGCGACGCCCGATCTGATGCCGCTTGTCGGCCGTCTCGGCAAGGTGCTGGGCCCCCGCGGCCTGATGCCGAACCCGAAAGTCGGCACGGTGACGATGGACGTCGCCGGCGCGGTGAAGGCCAGTAAGGGCGGCGCCGTCGAGTTCCGCGTCGAAAAGGCCGGCATCGTCCAGGGCACGGTCGGCAAGGCCTCTTTCGACGACGGCAAACTCGTCGAGAACATCAAGGCTTTCGTCGACGCCGTGGCCAAGGCGAAGCCGCAGGGCGCCAAGGGCACTTATATCCAGCGCGTCGCCATCTGCTCGACCCAGGGTCCGGGCGTGAAGGTCGACGTGTCGAGCCTCGGCGCGACGCCGCACTAAAGCAAAACGCGCACTTCAAGCTTCAAAAACCGGCGGGCGACCGCCGGTTTTTTTATTTTGGTTCATCCAACGTAAAGGTGGCTGCGCCACAATAGAGAACGTCCTGAGGGCGATTCGCGGCGGCCTGTCGCAGGGGTCTTTGCCGCCTTGTGCGGCTGAGCTTTTGTCAATAGGTTCCGCGCCGGCGACGACGGGAGGCGGCTCTTAAGTTTTCGCTTCATCCAAAAGGCGCGCGCGCCGTTTCGCTTGCTCCAGGATTTGCGCTTCATGTCCGTGCTGATCGACAAGAACACTAAAGTCATCACTCAAGGCTTCACCGGCAAGACCGCCACCTTTCACTCTGTTCAGGCCCTCGACTACGGCACCAAAATGGTCGGCGGCGTCTCTCCGGGCAAAGGCGGCTCGATCCATCTTGATCTTCCGGTTTTCGACACCGTCGTTGAGGCGCGCGAAAAGACCGGCGCCGACGCCTCGGTCGTCTATGTGCCGCCGCCTGGCGCGGCGGACGCCATCTGCGAGGCCATCGATGCGGAGGTCCCGCTCATCGTTTGCATTACCGAGGGCGTTCCGGTTCAGGACATGATCCGCGTCAAGCGCGCCCTTTGCGGCTCCAAGTCGCGACTCATCGGACCTAACTGCCCGGGCGTCGTTACCGCCGGCGAGAGCAAGATCGGCATCATGCCCGGCAATATTTTCTCGCCCGGCTCGGTCGGCGTCGTGTCGCGTTCCGGCACGCTCACCTATGAGGCGGTGTTCCAGACGACGCGCGAAGGCTTAGGTCAGACGACGGCGGTCGGCATCGGCGGCGACCCGGTGAAAGGCACGGATTTTATCGAAGTGCTGGAGTTGTTTCTCGCCGACGACGCAACTAAGTCCATCATCATGATCGGCGAAATCGGCGGGTCGGCGGAGGAGGACGCGGCCCAATTCTTGAAAGACGAGGCCAAGCGTGGCCGCAAGAAGCCGATGGTCGGATTTATCGCCGGTCGCACCGCGCCTCCTGGCCGCCGAATGGGCCATGCCGGCGCAATCGTTTCGGGCGGCAAGGGCGACGCGGAAAGTAAGATCGCAGCCATGGAGTCGGCGGGCATCAAAGTGTCGCCGTCGCCTGCAAGGCTTGGAAAGACATTGGTCGAAGCGCTGAAGGGCTAACGCCAAAGTCCGCTCAACGCTTCGAAAGTCGTCGGCGCCCTTGAGCGCCGGCGCTTTTGGGAAAGATTGAGATGGCGCGTTTTGAAACCAATGGCGGCGCCGGACCAGCGCCGGCGGGCGCTCGCTCGCCGCAAAATGATTTTTTGGCGTCGACATCCTTTTTGCAGGGCGCGAACGCCGCCTATCTGGAAAGCCTGCTTGCGGCCTATGAGTCCGATCCGTCTTCCATCAGCCCCGATTGGCGCAATTTCTTCGCCGAGATGGGCATCCGGCCGGGGGAGAAGCTCGCCTTAGGCGGGCCGAGCTGGGCGCGGCGCGATTGGCCGCAGCCCGCAAACGGCGAATGGGTCAAGGCGCTCGCCGGCGAGGCGCCGGCGCCTGTCAAAGCGCCAGCCGCTCCTGCCGCGGCGCCCGCGCCCATCGGCGAGGATGTGTTGCGCGCAACGCGCGACTCGGTGCGCGCCTTGATGATGATCCGCGCCTATCGCATGCGCGGCCATCTGCACGCCAATCTCGATCCGCTTGGACTGGAGCAGCGCCACGATCACGGCGAGCTCAATCCGCAGACTTACGGTTTCACCGACGAGGACTACGAGCGCAAAATTTTCCTCGATGGCGTGTTGGGCATGCGCTACGCCACGCTTTTCGAAATGGTCACGATCCTGCGACGCACCTATTGCGGCACGATCGGCTTCGAATTCATGCATATCACCAATCCGGAGGAGAAGGCCTGGCTGCAGGCGCGCATCGAAGGGCCGAAGAAGGAGATTGTCTTCACCCAGGAAGGCAAACGCGCAATTCTCAACAAGCTCGTCGAGGCGGAAGGCTTCGAAAAGTTCCTCGACGTCAAATACACGGGCACCAAGCGCTTTGGCCTCGACGGCGCCGAAGCCATCGTTCCGGCGCTGGAGCAGATCGTCAAGCGCGGGGGCGCGCTCGGCGTGAAGGAAATCGTGCTGGGTATGGCGCATCGCGGCCGCCTCAATGTGCTGTCGCAAGTGATGGCGAAGCCGCACCGCGCTCTATTTCACGAATTCAAGGGCGGCTCCTTCCTGCCGGACGAAGTCGAAGGTTCAGGCGACGTCAAATATCATCTCGGCGCGTCGTCGGACCGCGTGTTTGACGACAATAAGGTGCATCTCTCGCTCACTGCCAATCCGTCGCATCTCGAGATTGTCGATCCGGTCGTGCTCGGCAAAGTCCGCGCGAAGCAAGATCAGCATCATTGCACGGATGGCGATCGCCGCTCGGTGATGCCGCTACTGATCCACGGCGACGCGGCATTCGCCGGCCAGGGCGTGGTCGCCGAATGTTTCGGGCTTTCCGGATTGAAGGGGCATCGCACCGGCGGCTCTGTTCACTTCATCATTAACAATCAGATCGGCTTTACGACCTATCCGCGTTATTCGCGATCGTCGCCCTACCCTTCCGACGTCGCCAAGATGGTCGAGGCGCCGATTCTTCACGTGAACGGCGACGATCCCGAGGCGGTCGTCTTCGCCGCGCGCGTCGCCGCAGAATTTCGTCAGCAGTTCCAAAAACCCGTCGTCATCGACATGTGGTGCTATCGCCGCTTCGGCCATAACGAAGGCGACGAGCCAGGCTTCACCCAGCCGCTGATGTATAAAAAGATACGGGCGCATCGCACGACGCTCGATATCTATGCGGACCGTCTGATCGCCGAAGGCGTAATTTCGCGCGATGACGTCGACCGCATGAAAGAAGAGTGGCGCACACGGCTCAACCAGGAGTTCGAATCCGGCCAGGGCTACAAGCCCAATAAGGCGGATTGGCTCGACGGCCGTTGGGCCGGCAAGAAGCCTGGCTCGCAAATCTCCGAGAACGAGCGCCGGGGACAAACCGGAGTCGCGCTCGAGACGCTGCAGCATATCGGCGAAAAGATCACGTCGACGCCGCCGGATTTCCACGTGCATCGCACGATCCAGCGCTTTCTGGATAATCGCAAAGCAACGATCGAACACGGCGGACCAATCGATTGGGCGACCGCCGAAGCGCTGGCGATCAGTTCGCTGCTTTATGAGGGCTATAACGTGCGGCTCTCGGGGCAGGACAGCGAGCGCGGCACCTTTTCGCAACGCCACAGCGTGCTGATCGATCAGGAGAATGAGGCCCGCTACCTGCCTTTCAATCACATTGCGGATGGCCAGGGCCGCTACGAGGTCGTCAACTCGATGCTCTCGGAAGAAGCCGTGCTCGGCTTCGAATATGGCTATTCCCTCGCTGAACCCGACGCTCTGGTGTTGTGGGAAGCGCAGTTCGGCGATTTCGCCAATGGCGCGCAGGTCGTCTTCGACCAGTTCATTTCGTCGGCCGAGCGCAAGTGGCTGCGCATGTCCGGCCTCGTCTGCCTGCTGCCGCATGGCTATGAAGGTCAGGGCCCGGAACATTCCTCCGCGCGCCTTGAGCGCTATCTCCAGCTTTGCGCCGAAGACAATATGCAGGTCGCCAATTGCTCGACGCCTGCGAATTACTTTCACATCCTTCGCCGACAGTTGCACAGAAGCTTCCGCAAGCCTCTCGTGCTAATGACGCCGAAATCATTGCTGCGACACAAACGGGCCGTCTCGCGTCTCGGCGAGATGGGCATGGCTTCGAGCTTCCAACGACTTCTACTCGATGACGCCGAAACCGCGCCAAACGAGACATTCGTTCTCAAAGCCGACGAAAATATTCGTCGCGTCATTTTGTGTTCGGGCAAGGTCTATTACGATCTCATAGAGGAGCGCGAGAAACGCGGCGTCGATGACGTGTATCTGCTGCGGGTCGAGCAGCTCTATCCCTTCCCGCTCAAGAGCCTCGTCACCGCGCTCGGACGCTTCAAAAGCGCCGATGTCGTGTGGTGCCAGGAGGAGCCCAAGAACATGGGCGCCTGGTCGTTCGTCGAATCTTATCTTGAATGGGTGCTAACTCAGATCGGCGGCAAGTCGAAGCGCGCCCGCTTCGTCGGGCGCCCTGCTTCGGCCTCGACCGCCGCAGGCACCATGTCCCGTCACCTTGCGCAGCTGAAATTGTTCTTGGACGAAGCGTTCGCGGCGTGACGCCCGACGCCAGGAAAGAGAGAGCCGATGGCTGAAATTCGCGTGCCGACCCTAGGCGAATCGGTGACTGAAGCGACCATCGGCCGCTGGTTCAAGAAAGCCGGCGACGCGGTGCGCGCCGACGAAGCTCTCGCCGAACTCGAAACCGACAAAGTCACGCTCGAAGTCAACGCGCCTGCGGCCGGCGTGCTCGCGGAGATCGTCGCCAAGGAAGGCGAAACCGTAGCGCCCGGCGCGCTGCTCGGGCAGATCGCTGAAGGAGCGACGGCTTCCTATGCGAAGAGCGGCGAGGGCGCCGCCAAGCCCGGCGCGCCAAAGCCAGCCGCAACGCAAGCCGCGCCAGCGCCCAAGCCAGCGCCGGCTGCGCCTGGAACGACGGCGATGCCTCCTTCGCCTTCCGCCGCCAAAATCGCGGTCGAACAGGGAATCGACATTGCTCAGGTTCCCGGCAGCGGCAAGCGCGGACAGGCGCTGAAATCCGACGTCGTCCAATTCGCCGCGCGTCAGGCGGCCGCTCCGCAGCCGGCGCGAGAAGCCCGCGCGCAAGAGCTTCCCGCACAGGAAGCGCGAGTCGAAGCGCCGCCGCCGAGCGCGCCCATTCCGCAAGAAGACGCCCGCCGCGAAGAGCGGGTGAAGATGACGCGCCTACGCCAGACGATCGCGCGCCGGCTAAAAGAAGCGCAAAACACAGCCGCCATGCTGACGACGTTCAACGAAGTCGACATGTCGGCGCTCATCGACTTGCGCAAACGCTATAAGGAGTCCTTCGAGAAGAGGCACGGCGTGAAGCTTGGCTTCATGGGCTTCTTCGTAAAGGCCTGTTGCCAGGCGCTTGAAGAGATCCCGGCCGTCAATGCGGAGATCGACGGAACCGACATCATCTATAAGCGCTTCTGCCACATCGGCGTCGCCGTCGGCACCGACAAGGGCCTCGTGGTGCCGGTGGTGCGCGACGCCGACCGTCTGTCGCTCGCGGAAATCGAAACAGCGATCGCCGAGCTCGGCCGAAAAGCGCGCGACGGCGCCCTCGACATCGCCGATTTGCAGGGCGGCACCTTCACGATTTCCAACGGCGGCGTTTACGGTTCATTGATGTCGACGCCGATCCTGAACGCGCCGCAATCGGGCATTCTCGGCATGCACAAGATCGAGGAGCGGCCCGTGGTCGTCGACGGCAAAATCGAAGCGCGGCCGATGATGTATCTTGCGCTTTCCTACGATCACCGCCTCGTCGACGGGAAAGAAGCGGTGACTTTCCTCGTTCGAGTCAAGGAGTTGCTGGAAGACCCCGCAAGGCTTGCGCTCGGCCTGTAGCCGCGCGCGCCTCTTCAAAATCTCCAAAGCATACACATCTAATTTTGGACGGCGCGCCGATTACTGGGCGTCGTCGGCGGGGGCGAAAGGACCGCCATGGAGGTGAAGATGGACATGAAAGCCGCGACCGAAACGAGAGAGTCTTTGCTGACGGCCGAGCAGTTCGCACATCTGGGCGATGGCCTTATCGCTTATGTGCGGCCGATGCGCTCAGAGGACGTCAACCGGCTGTACCCGCAGGCGCCTCACATTGCGCCAGGGCTGACGATCTTCGCGCTCTTTGGCGCGGATGGCGCGCCGATTGTGCTTGCGGATTCGGAAGAAGGCTGCATCGGCAACGCCCGCGAAAACCATCTTCAGATGGTCAGCCTGCATTAAAGCTCCCCGACATGGCGCGCCAACGGCGCGCCAAGCTGGGCCAAGGCCAGGCCCGTCGAAAACCTCTTTCCACTGCCTATATGCCTTAGCGTTTTCGCAGTCGCGGCAGCGTTTGCGATTGCGATCTAGCGCTTTGACGCGACGCTGATTGAGACCGCGGGCGCTGGTTTCAGAGCGCGGAATTGTTTCGCGCGCGGGTTAGTTCGGCGCCCAAGCCATCAAGCCGGTCGGCTCCGCGTCGAAATTCCATTTCATGCCGGCGTAGAACGCGGTCGGCGGTCCGACCGAGACCATCTTCGGATTGTAAAAATTCACAAAGTTGATGGCGTTCGTCTCGAAGAATGTGCCGAAACTGCGCGCCCGCGTGTTCGTCACATTCTCGATCAATGCATAGAGCTGCAGATAGGGCGTTATGTCATAGGACGTGCGCAGGTTCAGAATGCCGTAGGGCGACAGCGTGCCGAACTGATTGGCCCAGTCGCCCGCGAGATAGGGACCGGTCGCATAGACGAAATCGCCGCCGACCTTCCATTTTGGCGTCATCGCATAATCGACGCCCGTCTTGAAACGATGGCGCGCAATCGACGGCAGCGTGGCGCCTGGATTGACCATAACGCCAGTCGATCCAACCGCGACGACCGCGGGGTTGTTCGGCGAGCCAAGGATGTTCTGCGAATTGAAATAAGCGTCGGTCAGCGTGTAATTCATATAGGCCCACATGCGCTCGTCGGCATAGCGCATGGACAACTCAACGCCTTGACGCACCGTGTTGCCGGCGTTGGTGAAATAGCCGCGGCCAACGATCTGGCTCGGAATGCTGAGAATGTCGTCGAAGACATTGGTTCGGAATATTCCCGCCGACCACTGAACGGTTCCGGGCAAGCGGCCGAGCATATCGGGCAGAGCTTCGGCGGGCCTGAAGCCCCCGCGCAGGCCCATGTCGATCGTGTTGGACGTCACCTGCTTCAGCGGCGGATCGGCCACCAGGAAGGCGTCGATCACGCAGGGGCGGTTCGGGTCCGAACAGCCGAGCTCGAGAGGCGTCGGCGCCCGGTTTGCGACCGAATAGCTGGCGAAGGCGGCGATCTGCGGCGTGATTTTGTATGTCAGGCCGCCCATCGGATTTATGTGATCGAAAATATGGGTCGAGTTTAGCGCCGTGCCGACATTGTCATACATCTGGACGCTGGCGCGGTTGTAGCGCAAGCCGCCGGTGACAGTGAGTTGATCGGTCAGATCGAGCGCGTCCAGCGCATAGGCGCCGAAATAATAGTTCGAGACGTTGAGGTTGACCGGCGCGATTCCCGCGGCGGGCTCGTTGGTGAAGTAGTTGAAGCCAGTGACCGTGTAATCGGCGTTGATGATGCCGAGTTCCTGATTCGCCTTAAAGCCAGTGTAACCGTGCTCGAGGTTGACGCCGACGGTGAATCTGTTGGGAAAGCCGAGAATCTTGTCCGTATTGTTGAGCTGCCCGGTGAAGCCGAGCGTATTGATCTTCGTCCAGGTGCGGTCGATGGCGCCGAGCGCTGGACCCCGGATGAGTTCGTCTCCCGTATTGAAAAAATTCGGGACGCTTGTGGGCTGGCCGTCGCCTGTCGTGCAAAAGTCCTCGCCGCCCTCGCATTCGAACTCGGTGGTATTGCCGTCGACGCGCGCCTGATTATAGCCGCGGTAATGAATGTCGCCGAGCAGTCTTGTCGTCGGGCTGACGTCGACCACGCCGTTGAGGTCAAACATCATGACCTGGTTTTTATAGGTCTGCGGCGTCGTGTAGGTCGAACTCTTGTCCACTGCGACCAGCTCCACAGGCGACGGCCCAGAGGCGCCGAAATGGTTCGAGCCGAGCGTGGCGTTCGCGTGAATCTCGACGCTTTCGGCGCGATAGCCGATATCGCCATAGAAGCGCTTGATCTGCGAGCCCGAAAAATAACGATAGCCGGAATCGCCCGACGCCTCGCCGGCGGCGTAGATGGCGAAGTCCGCGATCTTACGCCCATATTGAAATACGCCCTGGCGGCGTCTGAACGAGCCGCCGCGAATATCGAGTTCTGAGCCCTGCCAGGTGAAGCCGTTCTTCATGTCGAGAACGATCGCGCCGCCAATGGCGTTCAAACCATAGAGAGGATTGCCCGTCTCGATCGCGATTCGGTCGATAGCGACGCTCGGAATCAAGTCCCAATTGACGGTGTCGCCCCACATCTCATTGATGCGAACGCCATTCTGGAACACGGCGAGACCTTGCGGCACGCCAGCGAAAGGCGAAGCGACGAAGCCGCGATAATCAACCTCAGGGAAAGAGGGATTGCCGCCGACATCGTTGATCGCCACTCCGGGCGCTGTGCGTTGCAGCGCTTCGCCGAGGTTAAACTTACGGCTATTGGCGATTTCCCGGCTGTCGACGACGTGAACGGACGCCGGAACCTGATAGGTCACGAGCGGCGAAATATAGGGAGCGGGGGCCGGCGCGGGCGCGGGGCCCGCCGGACGCACGGCGGGCGCAGCGGCGACAGTTGGCGAAGGACGAGAGGTAGAGCGTAGAGGCGTTGCGCCGACCTCGATCGTCGGGAGCGCTTGCTGGGCATGCGCCGCCCCAGACGCCAGCGACGCGGCAAGCGCAATCAAAGAAGCTTGTTTTTTGGAACCGATCATTTCTGCCCCATGGCGTTAGCCTGGGCGTTATACCGCTGGAAACAACTTTTCGTCCCTGATCAGCTTGGCTGTAGAGCTAAAATTCCTAGGGTGTGACATGATATCTACACTACTGAAAAATAACGACTTTTACGGGTCATAATCCCGCAATAATCGGGAAGTTTTCCCGATGTTAGGACTGCAGTTGAACTCCTGATGATGAGTCCTGATGGCGCCCTTTCTCGGAGCGCCAAATTAGCTTAACCGCGACGTAAATGGCGTCGCCAAACGGGGCGCGATTGATTTCGTTTTGGCGAGACGCGACGCCAACGGCGGGACAAAGCCCTTCCCAATTTTCATTCGTCCGGAAATGACGAGATGCCGCAAATCGTGATTCAGTCGGACTGACGGCGGCCCTCACTCGCGCGCGGCGATTTCGATCTTCTTGATGACCCGCTCGGGCTCTGGCCGCGCGAGATCGACCGAAAGCAAGCCGTTGACGAGATCCGCGCCGAGCACCTGCATCCCTTCGGCAAGAAGAAACGCCCGCTGAAACTGGCGCGCGGCGATGCCGCGATGAAGGAAGTGGCGCTCCCGCTCTTCGGTTTGGCGCCCGCGAATAACGAGCTGATTCTCTTCGAGCGAAACGTCAAGCTGATCGCGCGTGAAGCCGGCGACCGCGAGCGTGATGCGAAGCAGCTCCGGCGCACTGTCGCTGCGCGGGATGCGTTCGATATTGTAAGGCGGATAGCCATCCGACGCAGTGCGGGCGACGCGGTCGAGCGCCCGTTCGATTTCATCGAATCCGAGCAGGAATGGCGAATTGAGCGGCGGACGCGACATGTGAATGAAGCCCTGTTGGCGCCTCTTCGGCCAGAACCCTAAAGCGCTCCGGCTATAGCTATATGGCCGAGGCCGTCCCAGCGTTCAAGCGCGGGCGGTCGAGCTGAGGCCACCGCCGAGGCCGCGCCGACGCCATTGACGCGCGAACCGCAAGCGCCCATTTGCGATCAAACTTCTCCACTAAGTGGCGGCGCATGAGCCAATCACGGCGTCTTTTACTGGCCATTGGCGTTGTCGCCGTTTTTCGAGCGCCGGCGTTCGCCGAGACGCCGGCGATCGTGGCGCCGGAGGGCGAACGCTTCACGCTTACTCCGGCAGAGGGCGGCTATATGCGGCTCAATAAGGAAACGGGCGCCGTGTCCTATTGTTCGGTGAAGGACGGCGTCGCGGTGTGCCGGCTCGGCGCCGAAGAGCGCGCCGGACTCGAAGCGGAGATTGACCGGCTGCGCAAGGAGAACGCGGCGCTCAAAGCGCGCGCCGAGGCCGCGCCAATTCCGCCTGCGGCACGGCCGAACGATGCGCCAAATAATGCGCCAAGTGAAGAGCAGTTTGAGCGCGCGCTCTCCTTTACCGAGCGCTTTCTGCGCCGCATAATGCGCATCTTCCGCGAAGAGGCGTCGCCCGGAGGCTCTTTGTGAGCCGTAGGACGCGTCCGCAGGAGCGCCCCGATGGCTGATCAGGGACCCTTCGCCAATTGGCCGCATCTCGACAAGGCGCGTCAGCTGGCGCCGCGCGAGGTCCGGCGCGATCTGCTGATGCTACCCAGGTCCGACGAACTTTCACAGGAAACCAGAGCGATGGCCTCGAACAACACGCTTGAAAATTTCCTTGGCGGCTCGCCGCTCAACACTTTCGTGCGGTTGTTCTTTATCTCGCTCGTCGTCGGCGCCCTGCTGATGTGGCTCGAACTGCGGCCGATCGATATTTTTCGCGGCGTACAAGCCTTCTTCGACCGCATTTATCAGCTGGGCTTCGGCGCGGTGAAAGAGCTTATCAGCTATGTGCTCGCCGGCGCCGTTTTCGTCGTGCCGGCCTGGCTCATTCTGCGGCTCGTGAATATGACCGGCTCGAAACGGTGAGGATTGGCGATGAAGCTGGCCCTACGCGTCGTCGCTGGCCGCATTGAACATGGCGAAAGCCCGACAGAGCCGATTCATCTGACATCTTCACGGGGACAGGCCGGCGGCGTTCGTGGAATGTGGGAAAAAAGGCGGCGGCTGTTGTAATCGATAAAACAAGAGCGTGAGCCCAATCTCAAGCCCAAGCGCCGCCCCCACGGCTACACCAAGTATCGCTCCCGATTTCGTATTGCCGATCTGCGACCACCATGTATCGCTCCCAACTCCATAAGATTGCAAAATTAGACCCAAAGCGACTCCGCACAGAAGCGTTGCAACTGTAAAAATTAAGATTGTTGGGAGGACGTAACTGAGTTTGCCACGGAAATTATACAGCAACGCACCCGCTACAATAAAAAACGCTCCCACCGGGGCGCCAATCAAAAGTATGGGAATATCAATTGGAGGAATGGGCAAATCATAAAAATACTTGCTTCCCAATATGCCGATAATTGCTCCTCCTGTTGCGCCACCCACGAGTCCCCCTGTCACCTCGTTGAGGAGCAGTGAGAGAAATTTTTCGCCAGATGCCATATAGTTAAAAATGAGGATTATTAGCTGGGATAGACTTCCGAGAACGGCTCCAACTGCAACACTGTAAATAACAATTGCAATTACTATGGTAGATTCGACTCCTAAGGCGTCTCGATGCGTGAAAAAGTAGGCGAGGCCAATGATGAGACCTGCTATCATCCCTCCAACGATTCCGCCGTAAAGCCCTCCGTAAAAGCTGGGGGCTATGCGAAAGGGTTCACTTCTGCTTTCTATCCGCGCTTTGGTCTCGGTCACACCGCCAAACGCCGTTATCAACGCGAAAATTGCGCTTGTATCGCCCACAATTGACCCGAAGGGCAGGCCCCCTGTTATCCACTCTGGAAGGAGGCGCCAAATAGGTGGTATGCCTAAAGCGATGGCTGTCGCGATCAAGATTTTACTTTGCGTTGTCATTTGAGCAAATCGTTTTCGAACTACTTCCAAATCAACATTAACCGCGATCCGCCCGATGGTTGCGGACCAACCTGATCCTTCCCCAATTTGGAGCTGTCGACAAGCTCTCCCTCTTGCGCTGAGCCGTCTGGTCTGAGGACGCAGCGGAAAGGCGCGACGCCCGAAATCGCCGGCGGAAGCGATATTTTCCCTGATCAAGACGCGCCTCTTCCGTCGTTTGGCCCGAATTCATTTCGCGGCCGCATGACGGCATGGCCGAGCGTAAGAGCGAAGCGTCTTCGTGCGGCGCTGAGAGAAAGGCTGGAAGATTTATAGCCTCTTGCGCCGGCTGATGCTCGAAGTCTGTTCCGTCTCTTCGATGAACTGACCGATCTCGTCGCGCCGCGGCGGCAGCGGAGGCGGAGGCGGAGGCGGCGCATAGGCCTCAGGTCCGGCGACGGGTCCGAAACCCTCGCCTCCCCCTTCGAAGGCGGCGAGCGGCGGCTTGCCGGTCGTGTCATTATCGGTGTCGTCGTCTTGAGCCGGCGGCGGCGCACGCCTCTGCGCGATAAGCGGCGACAGGTCGGGCGGCGGCAAAGTCTCCTGCGGCTCGGGCTTGCAAATGCTGCGGCCTGAGCGGCCATGCGACGCCAGATCGACGTGAATATGGTTGTAATGGAAGGCGTTCGAACCCGGCGACAGCACGGTCGAAAAATGGCCGCAGGAGCCGCGATGCACGTCCATCAGGAAGGCGCGGGTCTGTTCGTCCCCCCGCCACCAATCGCGCATGAGCGCGATCTCGCGGCCGTCGGCGAGCACAAAGCCGCCGATATCGAGCGCGTTGCCGAAGGAGTGTTCCGAAAGTTGCGCCCACCGCTGATTGTTCATGCCACGGCAGGCATATGAGCCCATCGAATTGATCTGAACGACCTGCTGTCCGAAACGCGCCTGAGCGGCAGGCTGCACCGTATCAGCGAGCCATGCGTCGAGCTCGGCGACCATCGAACAATCGAGGGTGGCGGTCGCATTGAATGAGACGGCGCCGTTCTGAAGGGCCGTCACCTTGAACGGTCTGGTGAGGCCGCAGATGCCGGGACCGTCGACTTCTGGCGCGAGCGCGATGAATTCGGAAGGGTTGACGCGCTTTTCCGCGAGACAGGCGTTTTCAGCCTGCGTGCGCCAGGCCGGCCGCTGAGGCTTCTGCCCGATGGAGCAAGAAGAAAGCGCCGCCGTTGCGAGCGCCAGAAGCGGTAGCAATGGATTGGCGCGGCGGACCATGCCGCGAGGATTGCCGCCGGCGCGTTAATTCAGGGTCGAGAATCGTGGTTAATGACGAGAGATTTCGCAACTGTGGCCCGGCCGCGGCGGACCGCCGATAAACAATCATGGAAAATTTTTGTGTGATCCCTCTAGAAAGGCTTTAGGTCTATCCCAACTGAACAACAATCAAGCGCTGTAGTTCATCTTCTTCTCGACACCAGAACAATGAACGAATCGGAGCTTCTCCGAGAGGCCGTCAAAACGGATCACAGTAAAAACTTCCATCCGCTGGCCTGATCTGCGGCGCAACGCAGGAAGACAGAGAGTTGTTGTGGTAAATTTGGGAGAATTCGTCATGCGAAACATGCTCGCTGCAGCGACGGTTGGCCTTGTCGCTTTTCTTGTCCAGGACATTGCCCAGGCGGCCACCGCCCAAAGTCCGGCCACCCTACGCTCTGGACCGGGAATGTCGTGGAAAAAAATCGGCCAGATTCCGGCCGGCGCCGAGGTGCAGGTGTTGAGCTGCAACCCAGGCTGGCGTCATAGCTGGTGCCAAGTCCGCTACGATTCGAAGACGGGGTGGGTGAACGCGCCTGCGCTCGGGACGTCCGGAAAGAACGTTATCATTGCGCCAGTCGTGACGACGAACGCAGCCAGTCTAAAACGGCGGGCGAGCATGTTTTCACGGGTCATCGAGACGATTCCCGGTGGCGAAAAAGTCGACGTTCTTCGCTGTAAAAGCGGGCTCGGCAGGGGCTGGTGCCACGTTTCTTACAACGGCAAGATCGGATTCGTCAGAGGGGGCCTTCTGACCCGCCAAGGGTCCGTCATTCCCCGTTAATAAGGCCGCAAAACAAGGCGCAAATCGGATTGCCGATTTGCGCCTCTTCTTGTGCAGGTCCGCGGTACGTCCGCCTAAGCGGCCTTACGCGCCTTTGCTCTCGCCGTTCTTACGGCCGCGCATGAAGGATTCGAACTCCTCGCGGTCGCGGGCGCGGCGCAGCTGCTCGATATGCTCGGCGAAATCGCGCTCGGCCTCGGCGAGCTTGCGGCGCTCTTCCTCGAGCCGAGCGAGTTCGCCTTCGCGCCATTCGTCGAAAGCGACATTGCCGGTCGAGCGCATGAAGGACGGACCGCCCCAGCCAGCCGCGCTCTCGCGCGCGACGCCGCTGACGGCTTCCTTCACCCGCGCGCCCTGCTCCTGAGCGAAGGCGAATAGATCGCCTTCATAGCCTTGGCTCCTTTGCCAAAGCTTCCAGAACAGGATCGCGACGCCGAGTGGCCAGAAGATGAAAAAGCCGAGGATCACCGCCGCGATCTCATAGGGCCTCCAGGGCATCCGCCCGCAATGGCCCCAGGGCGATCCGCGCTCTCCAGACGACGACATGCGGGAATAACGATGGCAGCTCATGATGGGCTCCAGTTTTGTCAACGGCCGCCCGCCGCGAAGCGGGGCCGACACCAATGTAATATGCATTAACATTGGCGCAAAGGGGCGCCTGATCAAAAATCGACGGGTGCCGCAAAAGGACGATAAGTCAATGCGCTAGGCGCAACGCTCCGAGCGCGCGGTGCCGGCGCATTCTCAGGGTCTTCGAAAAGTTGGAAGCTCTCGGGCCGGGAAAACTCAGGCCGCTTTGCCGCTCACATCCTCTTCGAAGATCGCATCGTCTTCGTGCGCAGCGTCCGACTCAATCTCGATATCGATTTCGAGCAGCGAGACGTCCTCCTTGCGATGCATCTTCACCATCACCTTGTCGGGATCGACGGCGATATGCTTGGAGATTGCGGCGAGAACTTCCTTATGCAGAACGCCGATCAGATTGGAATCGCGCGCCGATTTACGTTCATGCGCGAGTAGAATCTGCAGGCGCTCGCGCGCGACCGGCGCGGTGGCGCCGCGGCGCCCAAACAATCCAAAAATATTCATGCCGCCCTCCGACCAAAGAGCCGAACGAACAAACCCTTCTTCTCGGAGGGAATGGTGACCGGCGTTCTTTCGCCGCAGAGCCTCTGCGCCGCTTCCGAATAGGCGCGCGCCGCGGCGCTCATCGCGTTGTGCAGGATGATCGGCGCGCCGACGTTCGAAGCGCGCAGAACCTCTTCGCTCTCGGGCACGATGCCGATGAGCGGAATGGAGAGAATCTCCAGCACGTCGTCGACGCTCAGCATTTCGCCGCGCGCGGCGCGCCCTGCGTCGTAACGGGTGAGCAGGAGATATTTGTCGACCTTCTCGCCTTTTTCGGCGCGTTCGGTCTTGGCGTCGAGCAGGCCGATGATGCGGTCTGAGTCGCGCACCGACGAGACTTCGGGATTGGCGATGACGACGGCGAGATCGGCGAAGCGCATCGCGAGAGTCGCGCCGCGTTCGATTCCGGCCGGGCTGTCGCAAACGATCCAGTCAAACTTCTCGCGCAATTCGCCGATGACCTTTTGCACGCCCTCTTCCGTCAGCGCGTCCTTGTCGCGCGTTTGCGAAGCGGGCAGCAGATAGAGGTTGTCGAGCCGCTTGTCGCGAATGAGCGCCTGATGCAGCTTGGCGTCGCCCTGCGCGACATTGATGAGGTCGTAGACCACGCGCCGCTCGGCGCCCATCACGAGGTCGAGATTGCGCAGACCGACGTCGAAATCGACGACTGCGACCTTATGGCCTTGCTGCGCCAGCGCGGCGCCGAGCGCTGCGGTCGACGTTGTCTTTCCCACGCCTCCTTTGCCGGAGGTGACCACCAAAGTTTTGGACATTGTCCCGTCCTCTTTTAATCGAGCCGTGCGATCTTGACCGTCTCGTTGTCGAGCCAGGCCTGAATGGGTTGGCTCTGCATGTTCGCCGAGATTTCTTCGGCGGTGAGATAGACGCCGCAAACCGAGAGCAACTCGGCTTCAAGCCTGCGACAGAAAATTCGCGCGCGCTTCTCGCCATAGGCGCCGGCCATCGCGCGGCCGCGCAGCGTTCCGTAGACATGGACCGAGCCGCCTGCCATGATTTCCGCGCCCGAAGCGACGGAGCCGATGACGGTCACGTCGCCCTCCGGGTGATAAATCGACTGGCCTGAGCGCACCGGCTCCAGAAGGATGAGCGGCGCGGCGCTTGGCGCGGGCGCTGTAGCGGAGGCGACGCCCGCCGGCGTTCCATTGACGCCGAGAGATTTCGCAATGTCCTTAAAGGCCGCTTCTTCGCTTGAGGTCAGCGTTCCTGGACTTGCGTCTTTGGCGGACCCGGTCTCCGCCGGCGGTTGAGGGGTAGCGCGACCGCCGGCCAGAATCGGCGGCAGATCATCGGACGCCAACGAAGGGTCGACGCCCGAAAGTCCCATGACGCGGATGCCGCGCCGGCTCAAATTTTCGAGAAGTTCGCTAAGCTGCGATGGCTCCAGCGTCAGTTTCGCGACGTCGATGACGATCGACTTCTTGGCGAAGAAGGCCGGAGACTGCGCGAGCAATCCGTCCAATTGCTCGAACCAGTCTTCGATGGGCAGCTCTGGTTCGAGCGTTAGAACAGGAAAGGACCGGCCCCTGAAGCGAATGTGTCTCGAAGACGCTTGCGGCACGACAGCCTCACGCAATTAGGATTTGCTTCATTTGAGGGCGTTAACGTTAATGAAGGATTAAAGACGGCGCGTAATTCGGCGATTGCGCTTTATAAGAGATTAAACCGCCGCGGATTTGGCGCGCGCCGCCGCGCTTTCCATCACGCCTTGCGCGGCGCTTTCGAGCACGAGCGCAGGATCCGCGCTTTTCACCGGATCGAAATGACCGGAGATGGTCAACATCGCGACGCCATGCGCGAGCGACCAAATTTGCAGCGCCGCGTAACGCGCGCCTTGCGCGGGCGCGCCGGCCTGCTGCAGCCAGGCGACGACGGCGCGCCAAAGAATCTCGAGCGCATGATCGGCGGCGCCGCCAGCTCCGGGATCGGCGAGCGTCTGCGCCTGCCCAAACATTGCCGCGTAGAGTCCGGGCTCGTCCCGCGCGAACTTCAGATAGGCGCCGCACATCGCGCGTAGCGCGCTTTTCGCGTCAGGCCGACCCTCGTCCCACGCCGCTTCGATTCGCGCGCCAAACGTCTCGAACCCGCGACGCGCCAGTTCGCTGATCAGCGCGTCGCGTCCGGTGAAATGGCGGTAAGGCGCAGCGGATGAAACGCCGGCGCGGCGCGCCGCCTCGGTGAGCGTCAGCGCCGCCGGCCCGCCTTCGGCGAGAATTTCGAGAGCGGCGTCAATGAGCGCCTGCTTGAGCGACCCGTGGTGATAGCCCCGCTTGTTGTGCATCTCTCACCCGGAGCGGGCTTGGCGTTATCGCACGGACCTATCCCGCGAGCTTGGCGATGAGCGCGTCCGAGACCTCGAAATTGGCGTAGACGTTCTGAACGTCGTCATTGTCCTCGAGCGAGCCGACGAGCTTCAAGATCTTCTCGCCCGAATCGTCGTCGACCTTGATCGTGTTCTGCGGGCGCCAGACGAGCGCCGCCTTGCGCGGTTCGCCGAATTTCTCTTCAAGAGCCTTGGCGACGTCGCGCAACGAATCGAGGGAAGTGATCACTTCATGAGTCTCGTCTGTCGTCGAGACGTCTTCGGCGCCAGCGTCGATCGCCGCCTCCATCATCGCGTCTTCCGTGGCGGCTTTCTTGTCGAATTCGACGAGTCCGACGCGATCGAACATAAAGGAGACGGCGCCGGTCTCGGCGAGCGAACCCCCGGCCTTGGTGAAATAGGACCTCACTTCGCCGGCCGTTCGGTTGCGATTGTCGGTTAACGCCTCGACGATTACGGCGACGCCGCCGGGCGCATAGCCTTCGTAGCGCACCTCGTCATAATTTTCCGCATCGGCGCCGGAGGCCTTCTTGATCGCGCGCTCGATATTGTCCTTTGGCATGTTCTCCGCCCTGGCGGCAAGAACTGCGGCGCGAAGGCGCGCGTTCATATTCGGGTCGGGCAGACCCATCTTGGCGGCCACGGTAATTTCGCGGGCAAGCTTGGAAAAAAGCTTGGAGCGGATCGCATCCTGCTTGCCCTTCTTGTGCATGATATTCTTGAATTGACTATGCCCGGCCATGCGTGCTCGCCCTGCTCCTTGATAATCTTCGCCCTCCGGCGTCCGGCGGGTCATATACGCCGGGCGGGCACGGAAATAAAGAAAAGCGCCAGGGAGTGCACGGTTGAGCGCAAGCGACGAAGAAGGAAATCCTCGGCCCCAGCCCGATGAAGGCGCGCCGCCCAGGTTGCCGGCGCCCCATATCCCTGATCGCGCCGCCGCCGAGCGGCTGCAGGCGATCCTGTCGAGTCCCTCCTACCGCAAGGCCGACGAGGACTTCGATTTTCTGAGCTCGGCCGAAGCGCGCGGTCCGCGCCTCGAACTCGAATACCTCAAGGCCGAACTGCTGCTGCGCCGCCACGGCGTCACCGACACGATCGTCGTCTTCGGTTCGACGCGCATCGTCGAACCCGATCTGGCGGAAAGCCGGCTCGCCGAAGCGCAGGCGCTCGCAAATTCAAATCCCGGCGACGCGACGCTTGCGAAACGGCTCGCGGTCGCGAAACGTATCCGCGCCAATTCGCGCTACTATCAAATTGCCCGCGAGTTCGGAGTTCTCGTCGGCGCGGCGCGAGAGAGCGGGGATCAGCCGCGCCTCGCCATTGTCACCGGCGGCGGACCGGGGATCATGGAGGCGGCGAACCGCGGCGCTTTCGAAGTCGGCGCCGAGACGGCGGGGCTCAACATCACCCTGCCGCACGAGCAGCTTCCCAACAGCTATGTCACGCCGTCGCTTTGCCTGCGTTTTCGCTATTTCGCGCTGCGCAAAATGCATTTCATGCTGCGTGCGCGGGCGCTAGTCGCTTTCCCGGGAGGCTTCGGCACCTTCGACGAGTTGTTTGAGACGCTAACCCTCGTTCAGACCGGAAAGGTCAAGCCGATGCCGATCATTCTCGTCGGCGAGAACTATTGGCGGCGCGCCTTCGACGTCGATTTCCTTCTCGAAGAAGGCGTCATCGAGCCAAATGACCGCCTTCTCTTCCGCTACGCCGAAACCGCTCACGACATTTGGCAGGAAATCCGGCGCTGGGGAGAAAGGAAGGAAAATCTTCTCTTTGAAGAGTAGTAGCGCGCCTGAGGACGACGTATTCGCCCGCCATTGTAAAGCCCATGCCCGCCACTATCTGACTAGCGGGCGCAGGGGGCGCGTTTTTAAAAGAGGAGAATGCCTATGAGCTGGCTGAAAGCGATCGCTGGCGGCGTGATCGGCGCTGAAGCCCTGAGCCTTGTTAAGGATTATGTGGAGAAGCAGGGCGGCCTCGACGGCGTCGTCAAGAATTTTGAGAATTCCGGACTAGGCAAGCAAGTCCATTCCTGGATCGGCCTCGGCCCCAATGAAAAAATCAGCGAAATGGATATTAGCAAGGCGATCAACGCCGACAAGCTAAAGGAAATGGCCAAGAGCGCGGGCGTCGATCTCGAAAGAGCGAAAGCGCTTCTCGCCCAATATCTTCCCGAGGCTATCGACAAAGCCACGCCCGAAGGCAAACTGCCGCCGCCCGATCAAAAGTCCTAAGAGGCCGCGGCGTCGTTTTCTGCCGTCTTCGGCGGGGCGCCCTGTTTTGCCCCACGCTCTTGCTTCGGGCGCCCCGATTTTGTAATTCCCATCGCCCGCGCCCTTGTGCAGCCGCCGAACCGGCCTGGGCAAAGGATGCCCTGCGGAGGCTCCGCCTTCGCAATAGGCCTCCGGCCATTTTGAATAGGACCATTGATGAGCAAGCGCGCGATAGTGACGGGCGTTACAGGACAAGACGGCGCTTATCTTTCTCAATTTCTGCTCGACAAGGGCTATGAGGTCCATGGCGTCGTACGGCGCTCGTCGCACCGGGGCGTCGAAGATCACCGCCTGCGCTGGCTCGGCATCAGCGGCAAACTACATTTGCACGATGCCGATCTGGCGGATCTTTCAAGCTTGCTGCGCACCGTGCAAGCGGTCCGGCCCGACGAAATCTATAATCTCGCGGCGCAATCCTACGTCGCCTCTTCCTGGCGCCAACCCATCCTTACCGCGAACGTCACCGCCGTCGGCGTGACCAATGTGCTTGAGGCGATGCGGCTGGCCGCGCCGAAGGCGCGATTTTATCAGGCGTCGTCGTCGGAAATGTTCGGGCTCATCCAGGAGCCGACGCAAAGCGAGAAAACGCCCTTTTATCCCCGCAGCCCTTACGCCGTGGCGAAGCTCTATGGCCATTGGATCACGGTGAATTATCGGGAAAGCTTTGGCCTGCACGCCTCCTCGGGCATTCTCTTCAACCACGAGAGCCCGCTGCGCGGCGTAGAGTTCGTGACCCGCAAAGTGACAACCGGCGTCGCCGCAGTCAAACTCGGCCGCGCCAAGGAATTGCGTCTTGGAAACATTGACGCCAAGCGCGACTGGGGCCACGCCAAGGATTATGTGCGCGCCATGTGGCTGATGCTCCAACAGGAGAAGCCCGACGATTATGTCGTCGCCACAGGGATCACCACCACGGTTCGCGACATGTGCCGCATCGCTTTCGACCACGCCGGCCTCGACATGGAGAAATTTGTCGTCATCGACCCGGCCTTCTATCGTCCCGCGGAAGTGGACGTTCTGCTTGGCGACTCAAGCAAAGCGCGACGGGTTCTCGGCTGGAAGCCGGAGATCGATCTTCGCCAGATGATCTGCGAGATGGTCGACGCCGACCTCGAGCGGTTGCGGCGCGAGGCCGCCTAATCTGAAAAGAGCGCACACGATGGCCCCCTTCGAGCGCATCTTGGTCACAGGCGGCGCCGGTTTCGTCGGCGGCCACCTCTGCGCCGCCCTCGCAGAGGCCTATCCACGGGCAAAGCGGTCGTTGCTGCTGCGGCCGGGTGAGCGCGGCGGACATGAAGGCTTCGAAGCCGCCGCGGCCGACCTCGTGGATGAAGCGGCGATCGACGCGCTGATCGCCGGGCTGCGACCAGACCTCATTGTCCATTTGGCGGGACAAGCTTCCATCGGCCAGGCGCTGCATGCAGTCGAGACGACCTGGCGGGTGAATTTCCATGGCGCTTTCGCGCTCGGCGCGGCGACCGCCCGTTACTGTCCTGGCGGGGTTTTTCTCTTCGCCTCCTCGGCGTCGGTTTATGGGGCAAGCTTTGGCGATGGCGTGTTGACTGAGGAGGCGGCTCTACGGCCGGTCGACGCCTACAGCCGCTCGAAGGCCGCTGCAGAAAACGCGCTCGCCGATCTTCTGGCGCCCCAATGCCAGCTTATCATCTGCCGGCCGGTGAATCATTCCGGTCCCGGCCAGCGCAATCGGAATTTTGCGCTCGCCTCCTTCGCCACGCAGATCGCAGGGATCGAGAGCGGACGCGTCGAGCCTCTCATCAAAGTCGGCGATCTCTCCAAGGCGCGCGACTTTCTTGACGTGCGCGACGTGATCGACGCTTACATGCGTCTGATCGAAAGGGCGCGGGATTTGCAGCAGCCCGTGTCGATCTTCAATATCGCTTCCGGAAAAGCGCACCAGATCGCGTCGCTGCTCGAGCGGCTGCGCGCGCTCTCGAATGCGCAGTTCGGGGTCGAGGTCGATCCGGCGCTGCTGCGCCCCGGAAGCGACATCGCCAGCGTCGCCTGCGACGCGACGAGATTGACTGAAGCGACCGGCTGGCGTCCGCGCCGCAATATCGACGACATGTTGCGGGCGCTTCTCGACGATGCCCGAGCGACCGAAACGCAGGCCGCAGAGCAATCCGCGTAGGCCAGCGGACGTGAACAAGCGGCCATGAGCGAAGGATTATGAGCGAGCGGCAAAATCGAGAGCGCGAAGAGGACCGCGAACGTATCCGACTGCTCGAATTCCAGCTCGATCATTTGCGCGCCGAACTCCTGCATCTGACCCATGAGCGCTATCGGCTGATCTACTCCGTCACTGGCCACATCTACCGCTTTCTTCGCCCGATCGAGGCGTTCATCGCCGACGCCGCTAATGCCTTCGCCGCGCGCTTTCGCCAGCCGCCGCCCGCTCCACCGAAGCCAGTGGCCGCCGAGGGCGCCGCTCCGAGGGTTCGAGGCGCGCCATTGCCAGCGCACCGGCTGCTGGTCGACGTGACGGGAACGATCAAGCGCGACGCCGGCACCGGCATACAGCGCGTCGTCAAGGAAGTCGTGCGCGGCCTCTATAGCGGCGAAAGCTTCGACATGCCGGCCATGGCCGTTCGCTGCGAGAACGGCCGACTGTTGACAGCTAATGGCTTCGTCGCGGAGCTCGTCGGCGGCGGCGCCGCGCCAGATTCCGAGATCGCTATCGCAAGCGGCGACCGTTTTCTGATGCTTTCAGACAGCTGGAACGCTTTCGAAGAGCTCGCGCCGATTTTTGCAAAGATTCGTGACGAGGGCGGCGAGATCGTCACCTGCATCTTCGATCTCATTCCGGAGCTTTATCCGCACGCCTGCCATGAAGTGACCGTGCCGCGCTATCGCGCCTGGCTGCGCAAGGCGCTACTCGAGAGCGACAGTTTTTTGGCGATTTCGCGAACGGTCGCCGACGAGCTCGCCGACTATGTCGCTGCGCAAGCGCTTCCGCATCGTCCCGGCCTCAAGATCGGCTGGTTTCATTGCGGCTCCGATCTTGCTCTACGCGCCGGCGCCGAGCCGCGAGAAAAGGTGAGAGCGGCGGTCGCTGGCGATACGCCGACGTTCCTCGCCGTCGGCACGATCGAACCGCGCAAGGGCCAGCGGGTCGCGATCCGCGCTTTTGAAGAACTCTGGGCGAAGGGGCGCGACATCCGGCTGATTGTCGTCGGCCGGCGCGGCTGGTTTGAAGAAGCGGTGGTGAGCGAAATTCTCACGCACAGCGAATTCGGCCGCCGGCTCTTTTGGTTCGACGACGCTGACGACGACGAGCTTTCCTTCCTTTATGACCACGCGGCGGCTTTGATCTTCCCGTCCTATGCGGAGGGCTTCGGGCTTCCGATCGTCGAAGCCGCGCGGCGTGGCCGCCCGGCGATCTGCAGCGATATACCGGTCTTTCGCGAAGTTGGCGGCGCCGGAGCGCTTTATTTTCGGGTCAATGACGCAAAGGCGCTGGCGGAGGCGATCGTCGACCTTCTCGATGGTCGCCGCCTGGCCGACCCGAACCAGGTCTTGTGCGTCGCCTGGCGTGACTCGGCCCGTCGCATTTCCGAAGTCATCGCGCGCGAAGACTGGAGCCGACGCCTCCCATAATCGGCCGGGTTGCATCGCAACAAAGGAATCGCCGTATTTTCGCACTCCGCCAAAGCATGGTAGAGAGGCGCCGACTGGTCGTGCGGCCCGGCCGGCGCCTTTGCGGCGCGCTGAGCCGCACGGCTTTTCGCTTCTAATGCGGGCGGGGCTTTCGCCTTCTCCACGCGACAACGGAAACGCTCTCCATGCCGATCAATATTCCGCTTCTCAATGAGCAGACGCCGCAGACGGTGCTCAAGATGATCAAGCTTGAAGCGTCGCAACTGTCCCTGCCGGACTCACGCGAACTGATGTGGGGCGCCTTCGGCGCCTATGCTGTGCTGCAGGCGATTGCCCAGGCGTTCAACCATTCTGTGCTCGGTAGCCTGCTCTACGGAGCGTTGAGCGCTGGCATTCTTTATGGCGCGACTTACGGCCTGTTGCGCGTTTTGAAGGAGGACGCGAAGTTTCAGCGCACGGCGATGGCGCTCGCCATCATGGGCGCCTTTGCGGCGCTCGCCTATATCATTCTGCACCTCGTCTTCGGCATTGCGCTGCCGCCGCCGCTGCCGACCGAAAAGCTGCTGCGTTTTCTGCTCTTTCCAATTCTGATCTGGATGGTGTTTATGTACGCCTTCCTTTTCCGGCATGTGTCGCTGCGGCCGGTGCCCGCCTTCGTGGCGGCGTCGCTCTACGTCATCGTCATCGAAGTGATCCTGTCGCCTATTTGCCGATAGAAGCGAATGCATCCTTTTCGTTCGCCTTCTCGCGAATTGCCGATGCTTCGCGCGTGATCGACTGGCCAGCGCCGCAGTGCTAAACACCACGCCTGCGCCGCAGAGGGGCACAATCTTTCCTCAAGGGATTATCGATTCGCATGACCTCATCAATTGACGTGCTCGGCATCGGCAACGCCATCGTCGACACGATCGCGCGCGCCGAAGACGACGATCTGCTTCAGGCTGGCCTGCGCAAGGGATCGATGACGCTTGTCGATGCGGCGCGCGCCGCCGAGCTATACGCCGCTATGGGCCCGACAATGGTGATCTCCGGCGGCTCGGCCGCCAACACCATGGCGGGACTTGCGAGCCTTGGGCGCGCCGCCGGATTCGTCGGCAAGGTGAAGGAAGATGATGCAGGACGCGAGTTCGCGCATGACATCCGCAAGGCCGGCGTCGCCTTCGATACGCCCACCGCCGTGGACGGCGCCGCGACCGCGCGTTGCCTGATCTTCGTGACGCCCGACGGCCAGCGCACGATGAACACTTATCTCGGCGCCTGCCAGGCGCTTGCGCCAAACGACATCGACGAGGAGACGGTCGCGCGCGCGAGGGTTCTCTACATGGAGGGCTATCTTTGGGATCCGCCGGGCGCCAAAGAAGCGTTCCTCAAGGCGGCGAAGATCTCGCGCGCCAACGGCCGCAAGGTGGCGCTGACGCTTTCCGACAGTTTCTGCGTCGATCGCTATCGCGGCGAATTCCTCTCGCTCATTCGCGATCGCGTCGTCGACATCGTTTTCGCCAATGAGAGCGAATTGCACGCGCTCTATGAGACGGGCGATTTCGATACGGCGCTCGCGGCGCTGCGCGCTGAGGACGGACTTCTCGGCGTCGTCACGCGTTCGGAAAAGGGCTGCGTCGTGGCGAATGGCGCGAGCGCCGTCGCGGCGCCGGCCTTCCCTGTCGAAGAGGTGGTCGACACGACCGGCGCCGGCGATCTTTTCGCCGCCGGCTTTCTCGCCGGCTATACGCAGGACTTGCCGCATGAACGTAGCGCCATGCTCGGCGCGCTCGCCGCCGCTGAGATCATCTCGCATGTCGGCGCCCGGCCGCAGAAGGATTTGCTGCAGCTCGCCCGCGACAATGGCGTGCTGAATTAATGCGGGCTCGCTCGACCCGAAAGGTCGAGCGGCCATTTAAGCTGGAGGAACGAAAGATGCGCCTTGTCTCCAAAACACTTCTTGCCGCCCTTGCCGCAGTCGCGAGCCTCGCGCTCACAGTCGATGTCCGCGCCGAAGAGCAGATGACGAAAAGCCTGACCGGCCTTCAGTACAAGGACACGAAGGTCGGAACCGGCGCGACCGCGAAAGTCGGTCAGACCGCGGCGGTGCATTACACCGGCTGGCTCTACAACAATGGCGAGAAGGGCAAGAAATTCGACTCCTCGCGCGATCGCGGCCAGCCGTTCGACTTCCCGCTGGGCCAGGGTCAGGTGATTAAGGGCTGGGACGAGGGCGTCGAAGGCATGAAGGTCGGCGGCAAGCGCACGCTCGTTATTCCGCCGGAACTCGGCTATGGCGCCCGCGGCGCCGGCGGCGTCATTCCGCCGAACGCCTGGCTGATCTTCGACGTAGAGCTGGTCGGGGTGAAATAACGCCGCAACTTCGGCGTCATTTCAAAAGCCAGATCGCGACCAATAGTAAGACGCCGAAGGCGAGCAAGAACCACCTGTCCGAGCGGCGGCGCGCGTCGGCCAGCGATTCAATCGAGCGCGGCGAGAGATCGACGCCGCGCTCTGACATTTCGCTTACGCGCTGAATCGCCGTTTCGGCTTCCTGCAACGTCTGCGGAAGGCGCGTCGCGAGCTTCGCGAGCTCCGTGACGCTTCTACTCGCATCTTCAATCTTCGCCTTGACGCCCAGATTCTCCTCGATCCAGGATCGCACCACCGGATCGCACGTTTTCCAGATGTCGAGCGTCGGATCGTAGGTGCGGGCGACGCCCTCGGCGACGACCATGGTCTTTTGCAGCAGCACCAGCTCTGTGCGCGTGCGCATGTCGAAGAGCGCCGTCACTTCAAAGAGCAGGGTCAAGAGCCGCGCCATCGAAATATCGGCGGCGCTGATCGTATGCATCGGTTCGCCAATCGCGCGCAGCGCCTGCGCGAACTCTTCGATCGAATGGCGCGCGGGGACATAGCCCGCCTCGAAGTGAACCTCAGCGACGCGCTTATAGTCGCGAACGATAAAGCCGTAGAGAATCTCGGCAAGGAAACGGCGCTCCTTCAAACCGAGGCGGCCCATGATGCCGAAGTCGATCGCGACGAGCCTTCCCTTCTTGTCGACGAAGAGATTGCCCTGATGCATGTCGGCATGGAAGAAGCCATCCCGCATCGCATGACGAAGGAACGACTGCAGCACGTTGCGGCCAATCGCCTTCAGGTCATGGCCCTCCGCCGCGACCCGCTCAATGTCCGACAAAGGAATGCCGTCGATCCATTCGAGCGTCAGCACTTCGCGATCGGTGCGGCTCCAGTCGACGCGCGGCACGTGGATTTCGGGGTCGCCGGCGACATTGTCGGCGAATTCGGATGCCGCCGCCGCCTCGAGACGGAAGTCGGTTTCGAGCCTCACCGTGCGCGCCAGCGTATCGACGACCTCGATCATGCGCAGCCGACGCGCTTCTGAGGAATAGCGCTCGGCCAGTCGCGCGATCCGATACATATCGCGCAGATCCACTGCGAATTGGCTCTCGATGCCAGGCCGCAGCACTTTCACTGCGACCTTGCGCACGCCTTCCCTAGACTGCGCCTCTGCGACATGCACCTGCGCGACGGAGGCGGCGGCGACAGGCTCGCCGAAGGACACGAAGAGTTCGTCTATGCTTCTGCCCAGCGCCTTTTCGATAATGGCGACGGCCTTGTCGTAACCGAAGGGCTCCATCCGGTCTTGCAGAGCGGTGAGCGCGTCGGCGATCTCGCCGCCGACAATGTCCGGACGCGTCGCAAGGAACTGCCCGAGCTTCACATAGGATGGGCCGATCTGCGCCAGCGCGCGCACCAGCGCCTTGCCGGCGCCGTCGCGCTTGCCGCCGGCGAAGAGATTGGCGAAGCGCACGAGCGGCGCCGCCGCCGGCGGCAGAAGCGCGGGGTCAAGAAGCGCAAAGACGCCTTCGCGCGCCATGATGTAGCCGGCGCGCGCCAGACGATAAAAATGACCGACGCCTAAAATCACGAATGCCGCCGCTCTTTAGATCACGCCGAATTTGGGCGGAATGGCCCAAATACAGAAGTGATCGATTCCAATAGATTAGGGCGCGCTTTACACGAAAAACCGGGTTCCACTTTTTCGTGAGCCGCCCTCTTTAGAGATCAGCTCTTCCAGCCGGAATGGATCGCCACCACGCCGCCGGTCAGCCGCTCATAGCCCGTGCGGCGAAAGCCGGCCCTGCGGATCATGCGTTCGAATTCTTCCGCGCTCGGAAATTTGCGGATCGATTCGACAAGATAGCGGTAAGGCTCCGAGTCTCCGGCAACGAATTTGCCGATCGTCGGAATGACGTTGAACGAATAGGCCTCATAAAGCTTGTCCAATCCCGGAACGGCGACTTGCGAAAACTCAAGGCAAAGGAACCGGCCGCCGGGCTTCAGCACGCGATAGGCTTCGGCGAGCGCGACGTCGATGCGCGGCACGTTGCGAATGCCGAAAGCGATCGTGTAGCTGTCGAAATGCGCATCAGGAAATGGCAGCGATTCGGCGTTGGCCTGCACGAACTCGACGCCGGAAAGCCCGCGCTCCCGCGCGCGGTCGCGGCCGACTTCGAGCATATCGCCATTGATGTCGAGCACGACGATTTCCGCGTCATGCGCCGCGCCGGCCGCGATCCGAAAGGCGACGTCGCCCGTGCCGCCGGCAACGTCGAGATGACGAAAACCACTGCGCCCGCGCGCATTGACCTTGGCGGCGAAGGTGTCCTTCCAAAGCCGGTGCATGCCGCCCGACATCAGGTCGTTCATGATGTCGTAGCGCCGCGCGACCTTATGAAAGACGTCGTCGACGAGGCCCTGCTTCTCGCTTAAGGGAACCTCGGAATAGCCGAAATGGGTCGAGCCCTCTCGGTCGGAACTTCGATCAATCATCAGGCGCTCGGGTGACGAGGAAGGAAGGGGACGGTATAGCCTGTCGCCGGGCCGGTGGCTACGCCCGCGCCGCCTTGGCGCGCCGGCGCTTCTGACGGGATTAACCTAGATTTATGCCTGAACTGCCGGAAGTCGAAACGGTGCGGCGGGGACTGGCCCCGGCGCTCGTTAGCGCGACGATCGAGCGCGTCGAGCTCCGCCGCCATGATCTGCGCTTTCCTTTTCCCGAGCGCTTCGCATCGCGTCTTCAGGGAAAGCGCGTTCTCGATCTTCGTCGTCGCGCGAAATATCTCATCGCCGATCTCGACGACGGCCATTCGCTGATCATGCATCTCGGCATGAGCGGCTCGTTCCGCATCGATGAAGAGACGCCAGGCGCATTTCACCACAAGCGCGACAAGAACGCCGCGCATGATCACGTCATCTTCCATCTCTCTCACGGAAAGCGGGTCATCTACAACGATCCGCGCCGCTTCGGTTACATGCTGCTCATTGCCACACATGAGATCGACGAGGACAAGCTTTTTCGCGGCCTCGGCGTCGAACCCTTAAGCGATGCGCTCGATGGAGCTTTCCTTGCGCACGCCTTTCGCGGGCGCGCCGCGCCGGTTAAGTCGCTTCTGCTCGATCAGCGTCTGATCGCGGGTCTCGGCAATATCTATGTCTGTGAGGCGCTGTATCGCGCGCGCATATCGCCGCTGCGCGCCGCGGGGTCCCTTGTTACGGCGAGCCGCAAGCCGAAGGCGGCGCTGGCGCGGCTGCCCCAGGCGATCAAGGATGTTTTGAAGGATGCGCTGAAAGCGGGCGGCTCTTCGCTGCGCGACCATCGCCAGATCGACGGCTCGCTCGGCTATTTCCAGCATAGCTTCCGCGTCTACGACCGCGAAGGCGCGGCCTGCCCGACGCCCGGTTGCAAGGGAACGATCGCGCGCGTTGTCCAATCCGGCCGCTCGACCTTCTATTGTCCGCGCTGCCAGAAGTGACGCCCTTGCGAGGCCGAGCTCGGCGGGCTTAATAACGCCCATGTCCCAAAATGCAGTCGCGCCAGAGCCGACGCTCTCCGTCGCCGGCCTATCGAAAAGCTATGACAATCGCAGAGTGGTCGGCCCGCTCAATTTCTCGCTCGACGCCGGCTCAGTCACCGGTCTGCTCGGCGGCAATGGCGCCGGCAAGACCACCACCATCGGCATGGTGATGGGGTTGATCGAGCCGACGGAAGGCTCGATCCGCGCCTTCGGCTGCGACATGTCGCGCGAACGCTACGGCGCGCTTGGCCGGATGAATTTCGAAAGCCCCTATGTCGACATGCCGCATCGCCTCACCGTGCGGCAAAACCTGCGCGTTTTCGGGATGCTTTACGACGTCAAAGATCTTGACGAAAAGATCAAGCAGCTTTCGAAAGACCTCGCGCTTGACGACTTCCTCGACCGGCAGACCGGGCGTCTTTCAGCTGGCCAGAAGACGCGCGTCGCCATCGCCAAGTCGCTGATCAACGACCCGCAGCTCCTGCTGCTCGACGAACCGACGGCGTCGCTCGACCCGGACACGGCGGACTGGGTGCGCGCGCGGTTAGAGACGCATCGGCGCACGCATAATTGCGCGATCCTTCTTGCCTCCCACAACATGAGCGAGGTCGAGCGTCTCTGCGACCGCGTGTTGATGCTGAAGGATGGAACCCTCGTCGACGACGATTCGCCCGCAAACCTCCTCGCGCGCTATGGCCGCGACACGCTCGAAGAAGTGTTTCTCGACGTCGCCCGCGGTCGCGTCAACGGAGCCGCGGCATGAATTTCTCCTTCAAGCGCGTCGGCGCGATGGTGCTGCGCTACACCTATCTCCTGCGCGCCTCTCGCACGCGCGTGCTCGACATCATCTATTGGCCCGCGATCCAGCTGCTGACCTGGGGGTTCTTGCAGACCTATCTCGTGCGCGCCGGCGCGCTCGCGGCGCCGGGCGGCGCGGCGCAGGCGGCCGGAACGCTCATCGGCGCCATTCTTCTGTGGGACATATTGCTGCGCGGCCAACAAGGTTTCTGCTTCTCCTTCATCGAGGAAATGTGGTCGCGCAATTTGCCGAATATTTTGATGAGTCCGCTGCGGCCGGTGGAATTCGTCGGCGCGCTTGTCACGATGAGCCTTATTCGGCTGGCCGTCGGCGTTCTTCCGGTGACGATCATGGCGATCCTATTCTTCGGCTTCAATCTCTGGGCGCTCGGAATCGCTTTCGCCGCCTTCTTCATCGTGCTGATGTTTTTCGCCTGGAGCGTTGGCCTCTTCGTCTCCGGCATTCTGCTCCGTTTTGGACTTGGCGCTGAAAATCTCGTCTGGTCGCTGATGTTCTTCGTGCAGCCGCTCGGCGCCGTCTATTATCCGGTGACGACGCTGCCGAATTGGCTGCAGCCGTTCTCCTGGATGCTGCCGCCGACCTATGTGTTCGAAGGTCTGCGCGGCGTATTGATCGACCACGTCATCCGCTGGGATTTGCTCGCGCAAGGTTTCGCCATCGACGTATTTCTCTTCGCGGCGGCATCGGCGGCGTTCGGCTTGTTGCTGCAAAGCGCGCGTCGCGCCGGCACGCTGTTGCAGACGGGAGAATGACGATGGCCGCGACCCGCGCCGATACGGCGCTGCACGCACGAGGGTTTTTCGAGAGCCGCGCCAAGGCGCGTGAGGCGATCGAAGCCGGCCTTGTGTGCGTCGACGGCCGCATCGTCAGAAAGCCATCCGAGCCGATCGCCGCCGACGCGAACATCGTTGCGCAAGCGGCTTATCCCTGGGTGTCGCGCGGCGGCGTGAAGCTCGCGCATGTGCTCGATCAATTCGGCGTCGATCCGAACGAGCGCTTCTGTCTCGATGTCGGCGCCTCGACAGGCGGCTTCACCGACGTTTTGCTCACGCGGGGCGCGCGCCATGTCGTCGCCGTCGACGTCGGTCACGGACAACTTCACGAACGATTGCGCGCAGATCGACGCGTGACGTCGCTTGAAGAACAGGACGCGCGCGCGCTGACCGCCGCGCATCTTACTGAGGCGCCGGGCTTGATCGTCATCGACGCGAGCTTCATTTCGCTTAGCGTCCTGCTGCCGCATGTTCTTTCGCTCGCCGCGCCGCGCGCCGATCTCGTCGCGCTGATCAAGCCGCAGTTCGAAGCCGGCCGCCAAGCGGTGAAGAAGGGCGTGGTGCGCGAGGAGAAGATCCACGCGCAGGTCTGCGCGCGCATAAAGGAAGAAATCGAAGCTCTCGGCTGGCGCGTTTTGGGCATTGTTCCCTCGCCGATCGAGGGCGGCGACGGCAATAGGGAGTTCCTGATTCATGCAGCGATCAGGCAGGAAGAGAAGTGTTAGAGCGTCAGCGCCAAATGCCCCGGCCCCTCATCTCACTTCTCCCCGCAAGCGGGGAGAAGGGATAATGGCGCAGCGCCTTAGCGACAGTGTAGGCGCACGATTTTTTCGCGGTACGCCTGCCGTCTCCTCTCCCCGACGCAAGTCGGATGTTTCCGACTTGCGCATCGGAAGCCAAAGTCGGCAACAGCCGACTTTGGGTCGGGGAGAGGTAAGGTGAGGGGCTTGGGTGATTAGCCCGCAGCGCCTCGTCATCGAACGGCTCGGCAATCGCGGCGAGGGCGTTGCGCAACTTGGCGCGCAGCGCGTCTTCGTTCCATACGCGCTTCCCGGCGAAACCGTCGTCGCGCAGGTCGACGGCGAGCAGGCGCGTCTTCTCGAAATCATTGAAGCGTCGCCGCAACGCATCGCGTCGATCTGTCCGCATTTTGGCGATTGCGGCGGCTGCGCCGTGCAGACGCTTCGCTCGGATGCTTATGCGGATTGGAAGCGCGGCCTCGTCGAAACTGCGCTTTTGAACGCCGGACTAAATCTTGACGTCGCGCCGCTTGTCGACGCACATGGCGCCGGGCGCCGCCGCGTGACCTTCCACGCGCGATTTGAATCGGGAAAGGCGCGCGTCGGCTTTATGGCGGCGCGTTCGCATCGAATTGTCGAGATCGACCACTGTCTCTTGCTTGCGCCCGAACTTGACGGCGCGCTGAGCGCCGCGCGTGCGCTTGCCGAAATCCTCGCGACGCGCGGCAAGCCGCTCGACATCGCCATCACGGCGACGCTTAGCGGCCTGGACGTGGAATTGCGCGGCGCCGGGCCGCTCGATGAACCCGAAATCGCCGCGCTGATCGCGGCCGCCGACACGCAGGATCTCGCCCGGCTAACGAATCACGGCAGGCTCGTCGCTCTGCGCAGGGCGCCGCAAATCAAAATTGGCGATGTGACGCTCACGCTTCCGCCCGGCGCATTCCTTCAGGCGACACAGGTTGGCGAAGAGGAGATCGCGGCGCGCGTCCAGAAAGCGACCGAGAAGGCCCAAAGCGTCGCCGATCTTTTCTGCGGGGTTGGCGCCTTCGCCCTTCGGCTGGCACAGCGCGCCAAGGTGAAAGCCTATGATTCGGACGCCGCCGCTGTCGAGGCGATGCGCGCCGCCGCGCAGGCGACGCAGGGCCTGCGCACGCTTGAAGGGATCGAGCGCGATCTCTTCGCGCGACCCTTGAGCGCCAGCGAACTCAACAGCTTCGACGCAGTCGTCTTCGATCCGCCGCGCGCCGGCGCCGCTGCTCAGGCGACTGAAATCGCGCGGTCAGACGTTCCAATCGTCGTCGCCGTTTCCTGCCATGCACAAAGTTTCGCCCGCGACGCCGCAATTTTGCTCAAAGACGCGTACGTCATCCGTGAGATTACGCCTCTCGACCAGTTTCGCTATGCGGCCCACGTCGAGATCGTGGCGGTTTTTGAGAGGCTGAGCGGTCGCAAGTCCTCGAAACGACGTTTGCTCGGATGAAATTATTGGCGCCTCCGTAATGATTCTGTGCCGAGAATGTCACAGGAGGGTCAAGAAACAACGGCTCCCGGCGCAAGGGAGTTGCCGGATCGCCCAAATCAGGCATAGGATTTGCGAGTGGTCCAGCGTAGCCGGAAGTCGAATGATTTCCGTGATCTGGAAGGAGAACGTCATGATGAATGCGCTTATCGCCGCAACATTGTGCAGTGTCGTCCTCGCGAGCGCGCCAGTCGCCATGCGCGCTTATGTCTACGCCCGCTGCAAGGATAATCGCCGCCGTCGTTATCGCTAAGGACAGCGCGATAAAAAGGGCGCATCTTACTGACTGTGACAGCCAATCGGTCTGACGCGCCTCTTCTGCTCTCTCGTCTCGCGGCCATTGTCGGCGAGACGGCCGTCGTAACCGATGCGACGGCTGTGGCCCCCTATCTCGGGGAGCCCCGCGACCTCTATCATGGCCGCGCGCTCTGCGTTCTAAAGCCGCGAAGCGCGCGCGACGTCGCCGAAATCCTCGCGCTTTGCAATGAAACCGGGACGCCCGTCATCCCTCAAGGCGGCAATACCGGACTGGTCGGCGGGCAGACCCCTGATCCAAGCGGCGCCGCCGTCCTGCTTTCGCTTGAACGGCTCAACCAGATTCGCGCCGTCGACGCCACGGCCGACGCCATGACGGTCGAGGGCGGCGTGACGCTGGCGCAGGCTCAGGAGGCGGCGCTTAGCGCCGACCGCTATTTCCCGCTTTCGCTGGCGTCCGAAGGAAGCTGCACCATCGGCGGCAATCTCGCCACCAACGCCGGCGGCGTGCATGTCCTCGCCTATGGGTCGATGCGCGACCTTGTGCTCGGCGTCGAAGTCGCGCTCGCCGACGGGCGGCTGCTCTCGACGCTCGGCGCGTTGCGCAAGGACAACACTGGCTACGATCTGACGCGGCTCTTCGTTGGCTCCGAGGGCACGCTCGGCGTCATCACTGCCGCGACGCTGAAGCTATTCCCACGCCCCAGGTCGCACGCCGTCGCTTTTCTCGGCCTGCGCGATCCGGCCCAGGCGCTGAGACTGCTCAATTTCGTCAAGGGACGCGCGGGCCCGATGCTCAACGCCTTCGAGCTCGCCTCGCGAGTGGGGATTGAGCTCGTCCTGCGCCATATCCCCGGAACGCGCGATCCCCTGGCGCAGCCGCACGACTGGTATGCGCTTATCGAGCTGGCCGCCTTCGCCGATGGCGAAGCGGAGCGCGTCGCGGCTGAAATTCTCGCGGCCGCGCTCGACGCCGGATTGGCGCAGGACGCAACGCTCGCGCAATCTTTGGATCAGTCGCGCGCGCTATGGAAGCTGCGTGAAAGCATGTCGGAAGCGCAAAAGCGCGAGGGCGGCTCGATCAAGCATGACATCGCCGTTCCCGTGAATGAAATTCCGCATTTCATCGAAGAAGCGGGACGCCGGCTGCACGCCGCTTTCCCACAGGCGCGGCCAGTTCCCTTCGGCCATATGGGCGACGGCAACATTCACTATAACGTCTCGCAGCCGATCGGCGCCGATAAGGCGGAGTTCCTCGCGCGTTGGACCGAGGTCAACGCCATCGTGCATGGCGTCGTGCGCGAATTGGGCGGTTCGATTTCCGCCGAACATGGAATCGGCCGATTGAAACGCGATTTATTGCGCCAGACGAAAGATCCTATCGCGCTCGACGCCATGCGGGCCATCAAGGCGGCCCTCGACCCCAACGGCATCCTTAATCCAGGCGTGCTGCTATAGCTTCAGCCTCGCGGACAGACGACCTTCACCGTCACGCCTTCCCGATAGAGGAAATATTCGTTGCAGGATTGGCCGTTGACGTCGACCGGCCGCTTGCCGACGTCGGCGGCGCGCAGGAAATCCGCAAGAGACGTATAGCCCTTGTCGTCCCAATCCATTTCCGCCCAGGCGTAGCCCTGCCGCCAAGCCGTCATTGCGCGCATGGCGATAAAGAACGCCGGAACTGCGAGGATCACAGCGATCGTCGTTACGACGAGTCGTCTGCCGAAGGGCGCCGACATCTCACCCTTTCTTTATAGGCTTCACTTCAGTGAGCGCCCATTCGGCGGTTTTTTCGCGACAGGCTGCGCCCTGAAGACTTTCCTGAGTTTCATTCACGGCGATGTCGGCGTGGAAGGCGCGGCAGATTCGTCCCTCCAGCGGATAGGGCTGTCCCACCGGCGTGAAGGACCCCTTGGCCCCCGTCTGCGGATTGTCCCAATTGACGCTCGCGCCGCTGCCTTGCGGATCGAGCGCGGTGCTCATGGCGGCGATCGCGCGGCGAATGTCTTCCGCATCGAGCGCGCGCGACAGTTTCGGCGGAGATTTCGGAATCGCCCCCGTAACGTCGGACGCTGCGCGCTCGCTGTTCCACATGCGTGACGGCTCAGACGCCATGGGGACGGCGATCGAACATCCGGCAAGGCAGCCGGCGGCCGCCATCGAGACGAGTAGGCTCACGCCGCGTGGAATTTGAGCAAAGACGCAAGCGGCGTTATGTCTGACGCACTGGGATCGCAACAGGCCACCTTCGAGGCGCCGATCTTTGACTCGGCTTGAGAAAGGATATTCGCTTGAACGCGTTAACGCCGGGTGACTTTGTCGAAGCCGCCGAGCCTTTCACATTGTTCGGACAATGGTTCGAGGAGGCGAAACTCAAGGAGCCGAACGACCCCGAGGCGATGGTCCTGGCGACGGCCGACGCCGATTGCCTGCCCGACGCGCGTATGGTGCTCCTGAAAGGTTGGACGCCCGAGGGCTTCGTCTTTTACACCAACGCCGAGAGCGCCAAGGGACGTCAACTCGAGGCCAATATGCAGGCGGCGGGACTCTTTCACTGGAAGTCGCTTCGTCGTCAAGTGCGTCTGCGTGGGCCTGTGGCCGCAGTCAGCGACGCCGAGGCGGACGAATATTTCGCCAGTCGGCCGCGCGACTCCCGCATCGGCGCCTGGGCGAGCCAGCAATCTCGTCCGCTTGAGAGCCGCTTCGCGCTCGAGAAATCGGTCGCCGTCTTCGCGGCGAAATATGCCGTGGGCGTGATCCCCCGACCGGCCTATTGGCGCGGCTTTAGAATCGCGCCGATCGCGATGGAATTCTGGTCGGATCGTCCCTTCCGGCTTCATGATCGGGTCCGCTTTTACCGGGGGACGCCCGGCGAAGATTGGCGAAAGGAGCGGCTCTACCCATGATGGCGCAATCAAAGCGCGCGACAGCGGCGCTCGCGGCGGCGACAGCCTTGGCGCTCTTTTCGGCCGACGCCGCCGCGCAGGACCCTTTCGATTTCCTCTTCGGCGGCGGAGGATACTACCCGCGCCGCGCGCGGCGTGCGCCCGAGTGGCAGCGAGCGCCGGCTCGAAAAAAGCAAAGCGCTCAGCCGGAAAAGCCGGCGACTCAGACTTCGCCCGGCTCTGGGGGTCCTTCCGCGCCCGGCGCGCCCGAAGGGCCGCCGCCCCCCTACGAGCCGCAAATCACGCGGCTTTCGGAGGTGCTGGGGGCGCTCTCCTTTTTGCGCGACCTCTGCGGCGCGGGGGATGGCGACGAGTGGCGCGGCAAAATGGCGGCGCTGCTCGACGCCGACGCGCCAAGCGGATCGCGCCGCCAAAAGCTTATGGCCTCATTCAATCGCGGATTCCACGGCTATGAGCTGACCTACCGCTCCTGCACGCCAAACGCACAGACCGCGATCACCCGCTATCTGGCCGAGGCCTCAAGACTGACCCGCGACATCACCTATCGTTACGGAAATCCTTAAAAGACGAGGTCCGAATTAACCTTCCGACGAGCGTCGCCTCGCGCAGCGCGGGCGGCTTCTTTAAAGTGGCCCCATGAACCAATTTGACGTCGCCGCGCTTTGCGACTCAGGCGCAGAACAGCAGCGCGCCGCCCTTGCCTACGTCACCGAGGCCTTCGCTGAGGCCATTCTCGCGGGGATCGAAGGCGATTCCTTTGCGCATGCCGCGCTTTCGGCGGCCTTGCGCGAATTGGTGGCGACCTATGGCGAGGAGGCCGTCGCCAGCTTCGCAGAAACGCTGCCCGTGAGGCTTCGGAGCGGGGAATTCACCACCGGCCTGAGGCATTAGAGGAAGTTCCGAAAAAGTTGACAGGCCTTTTCGATCAGAACTTGCTCCAGCTTGATGATTTAGCGCGATTTCTTATCGGTCGGACGATTCCGTCCGAGCGGAAAACGCGCTAGGGCGCTGAGCGATTATTCGGAAACGGACTGACTTTTGCACGGCAAGGCTTTAGAACGCCCGGCGCCGCTCACGTAGGCGAGAGGCGGTTTGCACAGCAGCCCCTGCGCCTTAAATCCGAAACGACATGCCCCGCACGCTTCTGTGTCTCGTACGCCATGGCGAAACCAACTGGAATATCGAAAGGCGCTTTCAGGGCCAATTCGACATTGCGCTGAATGCGCGCGGCCGCGCCCAGGCCGTGGCCCTGGCGAAAGAGCTCGCCGGCGCGCATTTCGACAGGGTCTATTCAAGCGATCTCCGCCGTGCGCTCGCCACTGCGACGCCGATCGCCGGCGCGCGTGATCTCGACGTCGCCAAGACGCCGGCCCTGCGCGAGAAGGACGACGGCGTCTGGCAAGGACACACGCACGCCGAAGTGCAGGCAACCCATGCCGACATTTATCCGAATTATCTGACGCGAAAGCCGGATTTCGCCGCGCCGCAAGGCGAGACGCTCGAACATTTTGCCGAGCGGGTGCGCAAGGCCTTGACCCAGATCGCCAAGGAGAGCGTGGGCAAGACCGTGCTCGTCGTCGCGCATGCTGGCGTGCTCGATATCGCCTGGCGCCTCGCGGCCGGCAAAAAGCTCGACGAAAGGCGCGAACATCCGGTCATGAACGCCACGCCGAATTGGATCGCTTATGAAGACGGCAAATGGTCGCTCGTCGATTGGGCGACGCCGGAAGGGCGCGCCGAAGTCGCCGCGCCATGGGACGGGCGCACGCTGCCTCGGCGCGAAGCCGCCCGCGCGCTGATCGTCGATCAGGATAACGACATCCTGCTGATGCGCTACGCCGGCGGGCTCACGCCGCACTTTCTCGCGCTCGGCCATCATCACTTTTGGGCCACGCCCGGCGGCGCAGTGATGGAGGGCGAAAGCTTCGAATCAGCGCTGCGCCGAGAGGTATATGAAGAGACGGGCCTTACCGTTCTCGATCCAGGTCCGGTCGTCGCGACGCGCGAATTTCCGATGGAAATGGGCGACGACTGGCATCAGGCCGTCGAGCGCTACTATCTCATTCGAACCGAACGCTTCGCGCCCGAGCCTCGCGACCTGACTCAGGAGGAAAAGATTCACGTGCTCGGCTGGCGCTGGTGGAGCGCCGACGAGATCGCCTTCTCCCACGACCTCATTTTCCCCGAAGGGCTCGAGGCGCTGCTGCGCAAAGTCAGCGCGTAGAGACTCGCCGGCGAGCCTCTTATACGGAATCCGGCTGATCCGTTTGCTGGGAGAGCGTCATTCCCGGCAGGGCTGAAGGCCTGACCGGGAATCCAGAGTCACAACAAGGATCAAAGATGTCGCTCTGGATTCCCGATCGCGCGCATTGCGCGCGTCGGGAATGACATCCGCGCCGTTCAAACGGAATTCGGATTGCTCACTTCGTCATGAAGACGTCCTTGCGCGGGAATTTCTCGAACACTGACGGGTCCTGGCCGAAATTCGTCGCGAGAATATCGGTCGGATTGCCGGCGATCCATTGCGAGAGATCGATCGTCTGATAATGCGCGTTGTTGAAGACGATAAGCACGCGCACGGTGTCGGTCCCGACATTTTCGAGCGAATGGCCGAAGCCTTGCGGAATATAGCCGACGTCGCCTTTCGACAGAGTCTCCTGGCGCCAGCGCCCCTTTGACCCAAAGAGCGTGACGCTCAGCTGGCCGCTCAACACATATTGCCATTCCGAAGCGTTCGGGTGCCAATGCAGCTCGCGAAGCGCGCCAGGCTCCATTTCGAGAACGACGCCCGTCATCGTTGTCGAAATCGGAAATTGAGACCCATCGACCCGCCATTCGATTCCGCCGGGGAATGTCTCGTAAGGCTTCTGCGACAGAAGGCTGTATTTGTGGGTGAGCGGCGGCGGCTTCCATCCCTGCAGCGGCGGCGACGGGATTTCCGGCGGAATGTTTCCTCTGGCGAAATAGACTTCCTGCTTGGGGAAACTGTCGAAGGTCGACGCCGGCACGCCGAAATTCTTCGCGAGCAGCTCCTTGGGCGCGTGGCCGATCCAGTCGCTGATGCTGAACGTGCCGAATTCGGAGAAGTAGCCATTATCGAAGACGAGAACGAAATGGCACATGTCTTTTCCCAACGTTTCGATGACATGGCCATGGCCGCGCGGGAAATACCAAAGATCGCCAGGCTCGAAGTCATTGGTCTCCGAGCGCCCCGCAGGGTCGATGACGGTCGTGCGCACACGGCCTTCGGTGACGAAGCCCCATTCCGCCGCCGTCGCATGCCAATGAAGCTCGCGCATGACGCCCTGCTCCATGCGCATCGAAACTCCGGCGATATCCTTGGAGATGGGGAGCTGCGCAACGGTCGCCTCTTTTCCGTAGCTCGCGCCATCGACGCGCCCTTGAGATTTTTCGAGCTCGAATTTGAACGTCGGGAGTTCTTTGCCCGCGGTCACGGGATCTGGAACATTATTGAAGAAGCTCGGATGTCCGCCTTCCGAGCTAATCGGGATCGTCAATTGGAACATCACAAGCCCCCGCTGTTTTAAGTCCGATCAAAAAAAGATTGTGCCTGCGCATGACTATGGCAACCGGTCCTTTCCATAGGAATGGCCGAGCTTGAACAAGATTTCTGGGCGCGGCAACCTCGCTTGGGCGACCCTTCATGTTTGGCCACGCATGAAATTTAGGTGCGCGATTTACGTGCGTGACAAAGGAACGCCTAAAGGCGAAAACTTCTACTGAGCAAATGATGTCCGGCCGTCGCCGGCGACGCTGTGGAGGCAAATGTGACGCCAGCGACGACCGCCGAAGCTCCTGTTCCACAGCGCGGCGACATGCGCCGATCGGTGCATGTGCCCGAAGGCGGCGCGTTTCTTCGGCGCCTCTTCGTCTTTCTAGGTCCCGGCTATCTCGTCGCCACCGGCTATATGGATCCCGGCAATTGGGCGACGGCGCTTGCTGGAGGCTCTAAGTTCGGCACGGCCCTGCTGTTCGTCGCGGTGCTGTCGAGCCTGATGGCGATCGTGCTGCAATCCCTCGCGGCGCGGCTCGGCGTCGGCGCGGAGCTGGACCTCGCGCAGGCCTGCCGGAAGCGTTATCCCTTTCCGGCCGCCGTCGGGCTCTGGCTGCTGGCCGAAGTCGGCATATTCGCGACAGACCTCGCCGAAGTGATCGGCACCGCGATCGGCCTGCAATTGCTGTTTGGCCTGCCGCTCGCGGTCGGCATCCTTGTCACGGTGCTCGACACTTTTCTGGTGCTCGCGCTGGAGCGCGTCGGCTTTCGCAAGATCGAGCTCTTCGTCATCGCGATGCTCGGGCTCATCACCTTCTCCTTCACCGCGCAGCTCATCATGGCGCGCCCCGATATTGCGCAGGTCGCGGCAGGACTCATTCCAACGCGCCGTTTTTTCACCGATCCCGAGATGCTCTACATCGGTCTGGGCATCCTCGGCGCGACGGTGATGCCGCATAATCTTTTTCTGCACTCTTTCGTCGTGCAGACGCGCGCCGTCGCCGAGCCTCTTGAAAAGAAGCGCGAAGCTATTCGCTTCGCGGTAATTGACAGCACGCTCGCGTTGCTCCTCGCGCTGCTTGTGAACGGCGCCATACTCGTTCTCGCGGCGGCGGTCTTTCACGCAACCGGCCACACGGAAGTCGCGGAGCTTGGCGAGGCCTACAGGCTCATTTCGCCGCTGCTCGGACAGCCGATCGCCGCGACGCTTTTCGCCGTGGCGCTGATCGCCTGCGGCCTGAATTCGACCGTGACCGCCACGCTCACCGGCCAGATCGTGATGGAGGGATTCGTGCGGTTGCGGATGAAGCCCGCGACCCGCCGCCTCATTACCCGCTGCATCGCCATCGCGCCGGCGATCGGCGTGACGCTTTACGCCGGCGAGTCGGCGACGGCGCAATTGCTCGTTCTGAGCCAAGTGGCGCTAAGCGTGACGCTTCCCTTCGCGGTGGTGCCGCTCGTCGCCTTCACGGCGCAGCGCAGCGTCATGGGCGAACTCGTCGCGCCAAGGCGCACCACGGCGCTCGCGGCGATCATCGCGACCGCGATCATTATTCTTAACGTGAAGCTCCTCTGGGACGCCGTCGCCGGCTGAACGCCTCTTAAGGCGTGACAGACCGCGCCATTGCCAAGCCGACGCATCTGGCTTAACTCGGCGCAACTTTTCGCCGGAGTTGCGACCAAATGAAACTACCCAATCAATTCTACCGTCCGCTCGCCATCGGCGCTCCCGCGCCTCTGCGGGAACCGCCGGTCAAGGTCGAGCGGATGATTCATTTCGTGCCGCCGCATCTTGAAAAATTCCGCGCCAAGGTTTCCGAGCTCGTCAAACAGGTCGACGTCGTGCTCGGCAATCTGGAGGACGCCATTCCGGCCGACGCCAAGGAAGCGGCCCGCGCCGGCTTCATCGAAATGGCCAAGGCGACCGACTTCGGCTCGACAGGCTTATGGACGCGCATGAATGCGCTCAACAGCCCTTGGGCGCTCGACGACATGATCGAGATTGTCGGCGCTGTCGGCAATAAGCTCGACGTCGTCATGCTGCCGAAGGTCGAGGGACCCTGGGACATCGCCTATCTCGACCAGCTTCTGGCGCAGCTCGAAGCGCGGCACGGCGTCAAGAAGCCGATCCTCATTCACGCCATTCTGGAGACGGCGGAAGGCGTGAAGAATGTCGACGCCATCGCTTCCGCTTCCCCGCGCATGCATGGCATTTCGCTCGGGCCCGCCGATCTCGCGGCGTCTCGTGCGATGAAGACCACAAGAGTCGGCGGCGGCCATCCGGACTATAAGGTGATCGCCGACGCCGAGCCGGGCCAGGGCTTGCGGGCGTCTTACCAGCAAGACCTCTGGCATTATACGATCGCGAAGATGGTCGACGCTTGCGCCTCCGCCGGCATCAAGGCCTTTTACGGTCCCTTCGGCGACTTCTCCGACGCGCCCGCTTGCGAGGCGCAGTTTCGCAACGCCTTTTTGCTGGGCTGCGCCGGCGCTTGGTCGTTGCACCCGTCGCAAATCGCCATCGCTAAGAAAGTCTTCTCGCCCGATCCGCAGGAAGTCGCCTTCGCTAAGCGGGTGCTTGAAGCGATGCCGGACGGGACCGGGGCCGTGATGATCGACGGGCGGATGCAGGACGACGCCACCTGGAAGCAATGCAAGGTCGTCGTCGACCTCGCCAAACAGGTCGCCGCCAAGGACGCCGACTTCGCCAGAATCTATGGCCTCTAAACTTAACGGCGATGACGCGCGGCAATTGACGATTGCGTTCCGCCTGCGCTAATAAAAGACAAGTAAACAGCGTGTTAGGGGCGCTTTCGAATGGCGCGGGAGAACATCGCCAAATTCGCGATCGGCCAAGTGGTCAAGCATCGCCGCTATCCGTTTCGCGGCGTGATCTACGACGTCGATCCCGTCTTCGCCAACACCGAGGAATGGTGGCTTTCGATTCCGGAAGAACTGCGTCCGCGTAAGGACCAGCCTTTCTATCATCTCTTCGCCGAGAACGCCGAAACCGAATATGTCGCCTATGTGTCGGAGCAGAATCTGCTGCCCGACGACAGCAACAGGCCGGTCCGTCATCCGCAGGTCGACGAGACCTTCGAGCGAGACGACGATGGCGTCTATCGCGTGCGGTCGCCTAAGCGCCACTGAGCGCGCGTTGCAAACGAACTAAGCGCTGCAGGCCAGTTGCGAGAAAAACGCGCAATCATCGGGATTGACGATTGCGCGAATCGCCCACATCTTGACGGAAGGTCGAACTTCTTCGCGGGAGAGACCGGCGCATGCGCCGGCGCCGAAGGCGAAACCGCCCCGGAAACGCTCAGGCCAAAGGACCGCGACGAAGCACTAACTCTGGAAAGCGGCGAAGCGCGTTAAGCGTTTCGCCCACCGAAGGGCGTAACCTGACGCTTCGGCGCAGGGAAATCTCTCAGGTCACCGGACAGAGGGGGCGCGCTGCAAAGTTCGGCTTTGCTGCGCCTTCCATGTCCTGCCGGAGTTGATGGTGACCGAACCCGACGTCGCGATCGCTGCGCCTCCTGCGCTGGCCAAACTTCCGCTCGATGCTTTGCATCGACGGCTTGGCGCGCGCATGGCGCCTTTCGCCGGCTACGAGATGCCGCTCCAATATGAATCGGGCATCGTCGCCGAGACTCTGCACACGCGGCGTCAAGCAAGCCTGTTCGACGTTTCGCACATGGGTCAGGCAATCCTCGCTGGCGCGGGCGTCGGGCGCGTGCTGGAAAGCCTAACGCCGGCGGATCTGGTTTCGCTTCCGTCGGAACGCACGCGATATACGCAGCTCCTCAACGGGAACGGCGGCATTCTCGACGATCTTCTCGTGACGCGACTGCCGGGCGTCGAGGAGCGGCTGCTGCTCGTCGTCAACGCCGCGCGCAAGCATGGCGACTTTGCGCTCATCCGCGAGACTTTGCGGCCATTCGATTTCAATCCTTTAGACCGCGCGCTGCTCGCCCTCCAAGGCCCGCGCGCGGCGGCGGTCCTCGGCGCCCTCCTCCCCGGCGCCGAGGACCTTGCTTTCATGAGCTGGCGCGCCTTCGACTTTGGCGGCGCGCCGCTCTTCGTGTCGCGCAGCGGCTATACGGGCGAAGACGGATTTGAATTGTCGCTGCGCGCCGAGCACGCCGAAGACCTTGCGCGCCTTTTGCTGTCGCATGAGGACGTTGCGCCGGCGGGCCTCGGCGCACGCGACGCCTTGCGTCTGGAGGCGGGCCTGCCGCTTTACGGTCACGACCTCGATGAGATGACCGATCCCGTCGAAGCGGGACTCGGTTGGTCGATCGGCAAGCGTCGACGCGCGGAGGGCGGGTTCCTCGGGTTCGAGCGCATTCGGCGGGCGCTCGAGCAGGGTCCTTCGCGCATCCGTGTCGGCCTTCTTCCGCAAACAAAGGCGCCGCTGCGCGAAGGCGCAGAGCTCTACGCGCCCGGAGACGAACTCGTGGGTCACGTGACGTCGGGCGGCTTTTCGCCGACTCTCCAGCGTCCGATTGCAATGGGCTATGTCGCCAGCAATCACGCCAACGTCGGCGCGACGCTATCGGCGACGCTGCGCGACAAACGCATCGACGTTTCAGTGGCGCCTCTGCCCTTCGTCGCGCATCGCTACTTCAAAATGCCGGTTGGAAAGGATGCGAGATGAGCGATCTCCGCTACTCCAAGGATCATGAATATGTCGCGCTCGACGGCGACGTCGCGACGCTGGGCATATCGGATTATGCGCAGTCGCAACTCGGCGACATCGTCTTCATCGAATTGCCCGAAGTCGGCAAGAAGGTCGCGAAGGGCAAAGAGATTGCAGTCATCGAGAGCGTGAAGGCGGCAAGCGAAGTCTATTCGCCGGTCAGCGGCGAAGTCGTCGAAGTCAATCCGGAGCTTGGAGAGACGCCGGCGCTCGTCAACGACGATCCGCTCGGCCGCGGCTGGCTCGTCAAGCTGCGGGTCAGCGATGCTGGCGAATGCGCTTCGCTGATGGATGACGCCGCCTATTCGAGCTTCCTGAAGACGCTCTAAGCGCGAGGAAAAGATAAGATGCGCTATCATCCGCTGTCAGAGGCCGACCGAAGCGCGATGCTCGCGACGATCGGCGTTCCCTCGGTCGAGGCGCTCTACGCCGATGCGCCGGCCGAGACGCTGTTGAAAGCGTCGCTCGATCTGCCGAAAGGCAAGTCGGAGCTCGACGTCGAGCGTTTCTTCGCGAAGCTTGCCGAACGCAATGTTCCTGCATCGCGCGCGCCCTTCTTCGTCGGCGCCGGCGCCTACAAGCACCACATTCCCGCAAGCGTCGATCATCTCATTCAACGTTCCGAGTTCCTGACGAGCTACACGCCCTATCAGCCGGAAATTTCCCAAGGCACGCTGCAATATCTCTTCGAGTTCCAGACTCAAGTCGCTTTGCTGACGGGCATGGAGGTCGCCAACGCCTCGATGTATGACGGCTCTACGGCGACCGCCGAAGCCGCGCTGATGGCGCATCGGATCACGAAGCGGCGCAAGGCGCTGCTCTCGGGCGGGCTGCATCCGCATTACGCCGAAGTCGTGCGCACGATCTCGCGCCTCGCCGAAGACGAAGTCGAGACGATGGGGCCTGACGTTGGCGCCGTTGAAGAGCTCATCGCGCGCATTGACGACACGCTTTCTTGCGTCGTCGTGCAGACTCCTGACGTCTTCGGCAATTTGCGCGATCTGACGAAGATTGCGGAAGCCTGTCACAAGAACGGCGCGCTTCTCATCGCCGTGTTCACCGAAGCTGTGTCGCTTGGTCTCATCAAATCGCCTGGCGCGATGGGCGCCGACATCGTCGTCGGCGAAGGCCAGTCGATCGGCAATGCGCTCAATTTCGGCGGGCCCTATGTCGGGCTCTTCGCCACGCGGCATGAATTCCTGCGGCAGACGCCAGGCCGGCTCGCCGGCGAAAGCGTCGACGCCGACGGCAGGCGCTCCTATGTGCTGACGCTTTCGACGCGCGAACAGCACATAAGGCGCGACAAGGCGACCTCCAATATCTGCACCAATTCAGGCCTATGCGCGCTCGCCTTTACCATTCATCTGACGCTGCTCGGCGAAGCGGGGCTGACGCGCCTCGCGCGAGTCAATCACGCCAATGCGGTGTTGCTGGCGCAAATGCTCGCCGATGTTCCGAAGGTTGAGATTCTCAATGAGAGCTTCTTCAATGAATTCACGCTTCGCATCGATGGCGACGCCGCCGCGCTTGTCGAGAAAATGGCGGCGCGCGGGGTTCTTGCCGGCGTTCCCGTTTCGCGGCTGTTGCCGCGCGCCGGCCTCGACGATCTCCTCATCGTCGCCAGCACTGAAGTCAACACGGACGAAGATCGCGACGCATTTGTCGCGGCGCTGAAGGAGTCGCTCTGATGCTCGATAGACCTGCGATGGTCGAACCGCTCGACGACGACAAGACGCCCGCGACCTTCACGGGCAATCGCGGGCTCGATCAGGAAGAGTCGCTGATCTTCGAGATTGGCCGGCTTGACGCAACCGGCGTCGATATTGACGACCCAGCGCCGGTCGCGACGCGGCTCGGCGCGCTCGAGCGCACTGCCCCTATCGGTCTTCCAGGACTCACCGAACCGGAGACGATGCGCCATTACGTGCGTCTGTCGCGCAAGAATTATTCGATCGACGCCGGACTCTATCCGCTCGGCTCCTGCACGATGAAGCATAATCCGCGCAGCAATGAGAAGATCGCGCGCTATGAAGGCTTCGCCGATCTTCATCCGTTGCAGCCGCAGTCGACTGCAAAAGGCGCGCTGGAGCTGATGCAGGCTCTCGCCGATTGGCTGATGACGCTCACCAATATGCAGGCGGTGGCGCTGTCGCCGAAGGCCGGCGCGCATGGCGAACTCTGCGGCATGATGGCGATCAAATCCGCGATCGCGGCTAAGGGCGAAAGTGCGACGCGCAATGTCGTGCTCATTCCACAGTCGGCGCATGGCACCAATCCGGCGACCGCGGCGTTGCTCGGCTTTTCGGTGCGCGTCGTTCCGGCGGCGCCGGATGGAACGGTGCGCGCGCAAGCCGTCAGGGAGGCGCTCGGTCCAGAGGTCGCGGCGATCATGCTGACGAACCCCAATACCTGCGGGCTCTTCGAACGCGAGATCGTCGACATCGCCGACGCGATCCACGAGGCCGGCGGCTATTTCTATTGCGACGGCGCGAATTTCAACGCCATCGCCGGCGTCGCGCGGCCGGGCGACTTCGGCATCGACGCCATGCACATCAATCTGCACAAGACGTTCTCTACGCCGCATGGCGGCGGCGGTCCAGGCGCCGGTCCGGTCGTTCTCTCGGAACGTCTCGCGCCTTTCGCGCCGGTTCCGTTCATCCGCCGCAATAGCGACTCTTTTGAGCTCGTCGAGGACGCCGAAAGGACACAGAGCTTCGGCCGACTGACCGCGTTCCATGGGCAGATGGGCATGTTCGTGCGGGCGCTCGCCTATATGCTGGCGCATGGCGGCGACGGGCTTGCGCAGGCCTCGAAGGACGCCGTACTCGCTGCAAATTACGTCCGCGCGTCTTTGCGCGACGTGATGACTCAGCCCTTCGGCGATCGGATTTGCATGCATGAAGTCTTGTTCGACGACGCCTGGCTGCGCGGGACCGGCGTGACGACGCTCGATTTCGCCAAGGCGATGATCGACGAAGGCTATCATCCGATGACGATCTATTTTCCGCTGGTCGCGCATGGCGCCATGCTCATCGAGCCGACGGAATCGGAATCGAAAGCCTCGCTCGATCTCTTCATCGCGACGCTGCGCGATCTCGCGCAAAGCGCCAAAGCCGGCGAGGTCGCGCGCTTTACCCCTGCGCCGCGGCTTGCGCCGCGTAGACGCGTCGATGAAGCGCTCGCGGCGAGAAAGCCGGTGCTGCGCTGGACCGCGAGCGCCGCCGCCTGACCGTCACTGCGCGTTCGCTTAAGGAGCGGTGCGCGGCGGCAGGATCGGCAGCACCACTTGCGGCTGACGCCCGGTCAACGAATCCAGGAAGGCGACGATCTTGTCGGTCTCGTCCGCGCTGAGTTCGACGCCAAGTTGGCTTTCGCCCATCACCGCCACAGCCTTCTTCAAATCGAAGGTCGCGCCGGTGTGAAAATAGGGCGCCGTCAGTTCGACATTGCGAAGCGAGGGCACCTTGAAAGCGTATTTATCGGCGAGCGCCTTGGTGACCGCGAAGCGGCCCAAATCGTCCGGCGGCAGATATTCGGGCGCTGGCTGTTTGACGACGCCGAAACGCGCATACATGGCGCCGCCGACATTGACGCCATTGTGGCAGGTCACGCAGCCCTTATCGATGAAGAGTTTCAGCCCTTCCTTCTGCGATTCCGACAGCGCCTGCTCGTCTCCCTTGAGCCAGCGATCGAAAGGCGCGTCGGGCGTGATCAGCGTCGCCTCGAAGAGCGCGATGGCGCGGCCGATATTGTCATAAGCGACGGGATCGCTCTGCTCGGGAAAGGCCTGCTTGAAAGCCGCCACATAGCCGGGGATTTGCTTGAAGAGCTCGACAGCGCGCTGCTTCGCGGCGGCGTGCTCGATCGGATTGATCGCCATCGGCCCGCCGCGCGTTTTCAGCATCGCTTTGGGATTGGCCATCACCGAATTGACCACCTGATCTTTAAGATCGGCGGCGCGGCCGTCCCAATACTGCGACTTGTTGAAAACGGCGTTCATCACCGTGAGCACTTCGCGGCCGGCAAGCTGCGCATTGCGGCCGCCCGACAGCTTGCCGCCGTCGACGCCGCCCATGCTCAGATTGTGGCAGTCGGCGCAGCTGATGTCGTGCGTTTCGGAGAGCCGCGGCTCGAAATAGAGCATCTTGCCGAGCGCGAGTTTTGCCGGCGTCGCGGTCTCTCCGGGAATCGCCGGCGGCGCTAAGGGAATCGGCTGGAAGAGCTCCTTCGCCTTATCCCTGAGACTGGCGTCGGCGAACGCCGGGCCGCCAATGAGGAGCGCGACAAGAGAAGCGATCAAAGAAAGACGCATGTGGCGTTCACCTGGATGGAAGCGAGCGTAAGAGATTGAGGCTTATAACACGGCTGCATCCGCGCGAGGCGAGATGCGTCGTGCGGCGGCGAAGCGTCACATGTCACTGGCTCGCCCAGAGGATGCGGGCCATCCAACTCACTTCGTCGCGAGGAATCGTGCGGTCGGGATAGGCGGGATTGACCGAACGCAGTTCGATGGTTCGCGCCGTCTCACGCTTCAGCTCCTTGGCCATGATCTCGCCCGAGGTGGTTTTCACGACCACGCGGTCGCCGCGCCGCACTGGCGCGGAGGGCGAGACGATCACCACATCGCCGTCACGGTAGAGCGGCGCCATGGAGTCGCCGGATATTTCCAACGCGTAGGAATGTTCGTCAGCCTCGGCCAGCACGTCGATCTCATCCCAGCCCGCGCCGGTGGCGAAGCCCGCATCGTCGAAAAAGCCGCCGACGCCGGCCTGCGCCAGGCCGATCAGCGGCCGCGTATGGCGGAGCCGGCCAGCGGCGCTGTTCGCCGTCACCAACGACATGAATTCATCGAGTCCGGCGCCCGTCGCCTGCAGAACCTTCGCGATCGATTCGGTCGAAGGCCAGCGCTGACGTCCGCTCGCCGTCTCGCGCTTGGAGCGATTGAACGTCGTTGGGTCGAGGCCGGCTTTGCGCGCCAGGCCCGACGGCGTCAGGCCATATCGCTCGCCGAGCGAGTCGATCGCCGCCCAGATCTGGGCATGGGTGAGAATGTCGGACATGGGCTGGCCGCGGCTCGGAAGAATTTCCTAGCGCTAGGAATATATCTATTAACCATGCCGCACAATAGGAAATCCGCGGTCCGGCTTGGCGCGACGGAGCCTCAGACGCGAAAAGCCAATTGTGATTGCGGGGCTTGAGCTTGCTACGCCTCCTCCTCGCTTTCTTCGGCAGCGCGGCCGGATATGCGTTGGCGCGCATGTTCGCGTCTGATCTTGCGGTTTCGCTCAGCCTGCCGCACACGCGCCGCCTCATTTGAAGGCTGCAGCAGCTTGCGGAACTCGTCACGTTTTTCGTGGATCGAGGCGATCACATAGCCCATCGGCACGCCGATATCGACGAGCACGGTTTCGGCGAGTTGCAGGCTCGCTTCGATCGTTTCGGGAATCGCATCGGTTGCGCCGAGCTTATAAAGCTCGGTGGCGTGACGAGCGTCGCGGGCGCGCGCGACGATTGTGAGATCGCTGCGAATGTCATGCGCGAGACGGACGATCTCTTCGGTCGCGGCGACGTTTTCGACTGTAACCACGAGCGCGCGGGCCTGCGCCAAGCCGCAACGCATCAGGAATTCGCGTCGGGTGGCGTTGCCCCAGTAGATCTCGACCCCCTCCTCGCGCGCGTCAGTCACGATCGATACGACGCTTTCAACCGCGATGAAGGGAATGTCGTGGCGCTTCAGCATTTCGCCGACGAGGCCGCCAATCCTTCCGAAGCCGACGATAACGACACGGCCTTCGGCGACCTCCGCCGGCGCGAGATCGGCGTAAAGCTCTTCTTCCTCCGCTTCGGTTGGGGGCGGCGCGAGCGCCGCGCCGAGGCGGCCGAGCAAGGGAATGACGAAGATGGTGATCGTCACGATGATCATGGCGTCGGCGCCATTGTGGCCGGGCAACACGCCGACCGCCATGGCCGAGGTCAGCAGCGCGAAGGCGAATTCGCCGCCCGGCGCGAGCAGCAGCGCCGCCTCCGCGGCGGGCCGCCATTCGATGTCGAAGAGACGCGCCAGACCGTAGGTGATCGCCCCCTTAACCGCCATCATCCCCGCGGCGTAGATGAAGATCGGCAAAGGGTCCGCAACGACGGCGCCAATGTCGAGCCCTGCGCCGACGGAAACAAAGAAGAGCCCGAGCAGAAGTCCTTTAAACGGCTCGATCGTTACCTCGACCTCACGCCGGAATTCCGTCTCAGCGAGCAGCAGCCCCGCGATGAAGGCGCCGAGGCCCATGGAGAATCCGGCCGCGGCGGAAAGCGCCGCTTCGCCGATGACGACGAGAAGACAGGCCGCCATGAAAAGTTCGGTGAGTTGCACCGCGGCGACGAGCCGAAACAGCGGACGCAGCAGCAGCCTTCCGATAAAGATCAGCGCGCCCATGGCGAGAAAGGCGCGCGCAAACGCCGAGACCGCCTGATCCGCCGTGAAGCCGCCGTTCTTGGTTTCGGCAAGCGCCGAGACGAGAAACAGCGCCGGCGCCACGGCGAGATCCTGAAGCAGCAGCACCGAGAAGGCGACGCGTCCGGAGGTCTTGTTTAAGCGCCGCGCCTCGGCGAGCACCGGCAGGACCACGGCCGTCGATGACATCGCGAGCGCGAGACCCATCAGCAGCGAAGGGCCAAGCTCGACGTGGAAGTAATAGTAGCCCACGACCGCGAGCACGCTTCCGCAGACGACAACCTGCGCGAGCCCCAGTCCGAAGACAAGCCGCCGCATACGGGCGAGACGCTCCCAGGACAATTCGAGGCCGATCATGAACAGCAGGAAGACCAGCCCGAATTCCGCGAGATTGGAGACGCCCTCGACATTTGTGATGGTGAAATTGGCCGCCCATTCATGGTCGCGGGCGAATCGGCCGAGACTAAACGGGCCGAGCGCCGCGCCGGCGAAGAGAAAGCCCAGCACAGGCGAAACTTTGATGCGATGAAAAAGCGGGACGATGACGCCCGCCGTGGCGAGAAAGACCAGCGCCTCGCGATAGGATTCAAGATGGAAGGAGCTCGTCATGCCGCCTCTTCGCCCGCGCGTGTCCGCGTTAAGGATAAATGGGTCACGCGGCGATTGGCGACGAAGCAGCAAGAGTCGCGCCGCCGGGCGCGCTTAAGGGCAGCCCGACTGGCGCGACCATGGCGCTGCGCGCGAAATCAGTCCGATTGACGGAGAGATTCTATTCGATTCGGCAGCCGTTCTGCTTGATAATTGTTATTGGTCGATGAAAGAGTTCCTTAAGGAGGGTTAGAACATGGCCATTAGCGCAGACTTGGGAAGCCAGCTTGAGGCCTTTGTCGCCAAGCTGGTGGCGTCGGGCCGCTACAACTCAAAGAGCGAGGTCTTGCGCGAGGGGGTTCGCCTCATTCAGGAACGCGAGGCCCGTCTTGCGGCCCTGGACGCCTCGATTGCGAGGGGCGTTGCCGACGCTGACGCCGGACGCGCCAAGCCAGCGAAGGCGGTCTTCGATCGCCTTGAGGCTAAATTCAAGGCCAAGGCGCAAGCCAGGCGCCGATGATTGTTGTCATTACCCAAGAGGCTGAAGCCGATCTTGAATCGATCGGCGAACATATTGCGCAAGAAAGCCCGGAGAGGGCCTTGACGTTCGTGCGGGAGCTCCGGGAGGCGTGCGCCGGACTGGGCGACATGTCGAAACGATTTCCGCTCGTCGCGCGCTACGAACACGCCGGAATCCGCCGTCGCGTCCACGGCAATTATCTGATCTTCTACCGCGTCCGCATTGAAACGGTTGACGTAATCCATGTGCTGCATGGAGCCATGGATTATGAGCCGCTGCTGTTCCCCGAAGGCTGATTAAGGGCGCTCTATTCCTCGTCGCCCGAATCTTGCCCCTTGTCCGGCGCTCTGGCTCCAGCCGCCGAGGCCGTCGTCCGTCGCCACGTCTCGCCTTTGCAGATCACGCCCCAGAGGCAGCCTTTTAGAGTCAGCTCATTGGCGGACTTGAGCGTGATGACTCCGTCATAGATGTTGCCGTCTTTGGCGTTGTAGAGTTTCCCGCGCCATTCCTTGGCGCCGCTCTTCGTCGCCCCGCGCAGAATGATCGTGCCGACCTCTTTCTGCTCCTCGGCGTTCTTGACCGAAACCAGTTTCGCGCAAAGCAGGCCGCCGCAGTCGTAAAAGCTAAACTGCTGGCCTGCCTCGGGCCGCAGCCAGACTCCATAAGGCTCGTTTCCAGCCTGCGCGGCGGGCGTGACGAAGAGCGCAAGAAACGCTGCGGCCGCGAAGCGTCCACGCCAGGAAGGGTTACATACTCGGCTTCTCTTCATTCGATCGCTCCCTTGTTGAGGCGACGATGTTTGAGGCTGGCGCGGCTTATTGGCGATTGTTCGGCTTATCGCGGGCGCCAAGGCGTCAGCATGAACGGGACTGAGCCGCGCTAAAGCCCCAACAGACGCTCATAGACCTGCAGCGTCGCGCGCTGCATTTCCTCGACCGAAAAGCGCTCCTGAACATATCGGCGCGCCCGCAGCGCGAGTTCATCTCGCGCAGAAGCCTTCATGCTCAGCGCCTCTGCAATGGCGTCCGCCAAGGCGACGGGATCGCCGGGCGCCGTACGCCATCCCGTCGCCAGATGGCGCGGCGTCTGGGGCGGCGCCTGAACGATTTCCGGCGCTGCGCCGATGTCGGAGATGATCACCGGCGCACCCATCGCCTGCGCTTCGACGGCGATCCGCCCGAAAGCCTCCGGCTCCGTCGCCGGCGCGACGATCACGGCGGCGGCGAGATAGGCCGCGGGCATGTCTTCGCAATAGCCGGCGTTGCGAACGACCTCCCGAAGTCCGGCGCGCTCGATCTGCGTTTCGATGGCGCGGCGAAACGACTCGCTATGCGGATCGCCGACGAAAACGATCCGCAGATCTGAGAAGCCTTCTTTGACCAGTCGCTTGGCCGCCTCGATCAGGACCGAATGGCCCTTTCGCGCCGAAAGGCGCGACGGCAGCAGCACCACCCGGTCATGCGGCGCGACGCCCCATTGCGCGCGCAAACGCTCGACGCGTCGCTGCTCGACGGCGGCGGGGGAGAAGGCGCGCAGATCCGCGCCGCGCGGAATGACCACGACGCGCGACGCGCTTTCCGGATGCAGTTCTCGAATGCGCTCAGCGGCATATTCCGAGATGGCGATCACCGTGTCGCCCGCCGCCATGATGGCGTTGTAGCGCTGCTTGATCGGCGAGACCCCGCTATAGGCGCTGTGATAGGTCGTGACGAGTTTCGCCCCGGTCTGCCGCGCGGCGTAATAGGCGACCCAAGCGGGCGCGCGCGAACGGGCATGCACGATGTCGACGCCTTCATCGCGAATGATGCGCGCAAGCTGCACCGAATTCAGCGCCATCGCGAAGGGGTTTTTGGTGGCCGCTGGAAACGGCGCCCAAACGCCCCCTTTGGATTGCAGCTCGCTGACCATGCGTCCGCCGCGTGAGGCGACAAGGCAACGCGCGCCGACCCGACTTAAAGCTTCTGCGACGTCCACCGTCGCGCGCTCCGCCCCGCCCGACTGAAGATCCGGCACAATTTGCAAAATCGTTCGTCCGGCCAGTCGCTGGTCGGCGGCGACGATCGGTGCGAGCTGTTGCGACATCGCTAGGCTAATGCGAGCCCCCGATAGATTCCTCCGGCGGCCGCATTCTGTTACGAGATCCTTTACCAACTATGAGCAGACCGCTTATTTTCAATAAGAACGCCTCTTTAGACCTTAAGCGAGCACGCTTGTCGGACGCTCTCGACTTCCTCGACATTCCCAATCCCGGAGGCAGTCCCTGGCGCATCGCGCGGCGATTGCGCGTGGCCACGGCCGAGGCCGGGAACGCCCCAGGGCTCGTCTGGCTCGGCGGCTTCGCCTCAGATATGGACGGAACCAAGGCGAGCTTCCTCGACGAATGGGCGCAAGCGCGCGGGCGCGCCTTTTTGCGCTTCGACTATTCAGGCCATGGCCGCTCGGACGGGCGCTTCGAAGACGGCTGTATCGGCGACTGGCTAGAGCAAAGTCTCGCCGTTTTCGAGCGCTCGACCCAGGGGCCGCAGATCGTCATCGGCAGCTCGATGGGCGCCTGGATCGCGCTGCTTCTGGCGCGGCGGCTCGCCGCCAAGGGCGAGAGCGCGCGGCTTGCGGGGCTCATTCTCCTTGCGCCTGCGGTCGACTTCACCGAGGCGCTGATGTGGGAATCCTTCAAAAAGCGGACGCGCAGCGAGATCATGAAAACAGGCGTCTTGCGCAGGGCGGATCAGCCGCCGGTGACATGGCGGCTGATCGAAGAGGGACGCAATCATCTGCTCCTTGGCGGCCTCATTCGCACGCATGCGCGCGTACATATTCTGCAGGGCATGCACGACGCCGACGTGCCTTGGCGGCACGCGCTGACGATCGTCGAACATCTGAACGCCGACCCCGTGACGCTGACCTTCATCGCCGACGGCGACCATCGGCTCTCGCGCCCTGAAGACCTCGCGCAGCTCGCGGCCGCGGTCGAGATGATGAGCGCGCCGCCTCCGGGCGAACCGCCGCCCACCCTTTTTGATTTCGGCGGGCCCGGACAATCATAGGTCCGGCCGCCGCCCGAAGCTGAGCCGCGCGCCTTGCGCTTGACACCTCAGCCCACCCCATCGATGTTGCCGAATGAATTGTTCGGCATATCGAACGCTGGGAAGATCGCTTGTCCATAGTGTCAGAAGCGCGGCCGGCCTGCGGCGAGGGCCTCGCGCCGAAAACCGTCGTTTTCGAGCCCGACCGGCCGCTCTTGACCGATGGCGGCGGCCGCATCGCGCCGCTCGCCATCGCCTATGAGACATATGGCGCGCTCAACGCCGCGCGCAGCAACGCCATCTTGCTCTGCCATGCGCTGACCGGCGACCAATATGCCGCTGGCGTTCATCCCGTCACCGGCAAGCCTGGCTGGTGGGAGGCCATGGTGGGGCCGGGCAAGCCTTTCGACACCGACCGTTATTTCCTCATCTGTTCGAATGTCGTCGGCGGCTGCATGGGCACGACCGGCCCGTCGTCGATCAATCCGGCGACCGGCAAAGCCTATGGGCTCGACTTTCCCGTCGTCACCATCCGCGACATGGTGCGCGCACAGGCGATGCTCATCGATCACTTCGGCATTGAGACGCTGTTTTGCGTCGCCGGCGGCTCGATGGGCGGCATGCAGGTGCTGCAATGGGCGGCGAGCTATCCCGAGCGGGTCTTTTCGGCCATGCCGATCGCGACCGCCGCCAAACATACGGCCCAGAACATCGCCTTTCACGAAGTCGGCCGGCAGGCGGTGATGGCCGATCCTGACTGGCGCTCGGGACGCTACCAGGAACAGGGCGTGCGGCCCGAGAAGGGCCTCGCGGTGGCGCGCATGTCTGCGCATATCACCTATCTCTCGGAAGCGGCGTTGCAGCGCAAATTCGGCCGCAAGCTGCAGGACCGCAGCGCGCCGACTTTTTCCTTCGACGCGGATTTTCAGGTCGAGAATTATCTGCGCTACCAAGGCCTCGCCTTTGTCGAGCGCTTCGACGCCAATTCCTATCTCTTCGTCACGCGCGCTTGCGATTATTTTGATCTCGCCGCCGACTACGGCGGTTCGCTGGCGATGGCGTTCAAGGACACGAAGACGCGCTTTTGCGTCGTCTCCTTCACTTCCGACTGGCTTTATCCCACGTCGGATTCGCGCGCCATCGTTCATGCGCTCAACGCCGGCGGCGCGTCTGTGTCTTTCGTCGAAATCGAATCCGACAAGGGACACGACGCATTCCTGCTGCACGAGCCGATGTTCGTCGCGACCACGCGCGGCTTTCTCAACTCTGCCGCAGCGGCGCGCGGCCTCGCGCCCAACGGAAATTCAAAATGAACTTCACGCCTGCGCGCGAGGCGCCTGAACAGTCAGCGCAGCCGCTCGATCAGCCGCGTCTCGATCTCGCCGTCATCGCCGACATGGTCGCGTCGGGGGCCCGCGTCCTCGATGTCGGCTGCGGCGACGGCGCCTTGCTGCAGCTTCTAGCGCAGAAGAAAGGCGTGGACGGCCGCGGCGTTGAACTCTCGCAACGCGGGGTCAACGAATGCGTGGCCAAGGGACTTTCCGTCATTCAGGGCGACGCCGATACGGACCTCGCCGATTACCCGGATGACGGTTTCGATTACGTGATTCTCTCTCAGACGCTGCAGGCGACGCGGCGCCCGCGCGCGGCGCTCGCCAATATGTTGCGCATCGGCCGGCGCGCCATCGTCTCATTTCCGAATTTCGGCTATTGGCGCGTGCGCACGCAACTCGCCGTCACCGGCCGCATGCCGGTGACCGGCCATCTTGCCTACCGCTGGCACGATACGCCGAACATTCATCTTTGCACCATTCGCGATTTCGTCGAACTCGTCGACCAACTCGGCGCGCGCATCGAGCGCGGCGTTGCGTTAGATCGTTCAGGCGCGCCGATCCGCTTCAACGCGCCCTGGTGGGTCTGGAATCTCTTCGGCGAACAGGCCGTATTTCTGCTGGAGCGCGGCGGCGGACAACGCTGACCCATGCGACGGTTTGTCCCGCATCCCTTGCCTTTCGCCGCGTGACAGATCGCGATAGCCTTTGCAGTTGGCGGTATTAAGCGAACCATGCGTGGGAGGAAGCGGCGGCGCCTCCGCTTCATGTATCACGTCATTCGCTGAATGACGCGCACGGTCTGCTGCGCTTCAAAAGGATGCGCGCGCTTGACGATCGAGACCGGCCATGCTGCGCTTAGCTGTGGCGCCGTCCCGCGAAAGGGACGGGCTGGTCGGCGCGCGCCACAGCCGGCGGGTCCGGCGGAGCTGCGTAAGACGCTGTTGTTCGCGAATGTTGACGAATCGACCTTGTCGCGCCTTTCGGCCGACGCCAAGATCGAGTCGCTCCAGGACGGCGATCAGCTTTTTCGTCAAGGCGCGTCCGTCACAGACCTCCCATTCGTTGTGAGCGGCTATGTAAAGCTGCTGCGCATCGCGCCTTCGGGACGCCAAACGCTCATCGCCATTCGCTCGGGCGGCGAAATGATCGGCGAGGCGCCCACAAGAGCTGACGAAATCCACACAGCCTCCGCCGAAGCGGTAGGCGCGACAAAAGTGCTCAAGCTCCCGGCGACGCGCTTCATCCGGCTGCTTAAGGAGTCGCCCTCGCTTTGCGCCGCGGTGATGCAGGAGTCCAAAGACAGCATTGGGCGGCTCATGGGCGAGATCGAATCTCTCAAGAGCCAGAACGCCGATCAGCGACTCGCTTGCTTCATACTTTTGCTTTGCCCGCCGGGCGAGGATCGGTGCCGCTTCCGTTTGCCCTACGACAAACGCCTGATCGCCGCGCGTCTTGGCGTGAAGCAGGAAACGCTGTCGCGCGCCTTCGCTAAACTGCGCGCCCATGGCGTGCGCACGGAGACGCGCAACGTGCATGTCGAAAGCGTCTCGCATCTCGCGGATCAATGCGATCGGCTCGGTCAGCGCGCGCGTTTGGCTTACGGGCGGCTCAAAAATGAAAAGCGGCACAGCGCCGCTTAGAGCGCGCCGCGAAAAAGTTGACCCCGGCTTTTCTTGCGTGAGGCGCGCTCTAAACCGTAAGGGAACCCTCGCCATCGGACGCGAAGAAAGCGTCGGAAAGTATGGCGTTCGGCGAAATATTGGCGGCGCGCAATGGCTTCTCACGGCATCGAGAATGAAAAGTTAGCGCGGCTGCAAAAGATCGGCTTGCTCCTCGCGGGATTCGAGTTGCTTTTCTCTCCCGTCGCCGCTCGCGGTCAGGCAATTTCGCCCGACGCGCTCATCCGCGCCTATCCAGACCACATCGCCGGCCGCGACGACGCCGCTATCATATTCCGCGACGGAACGAGACAAAATCTCTCTGACGGCAGTACCGACAAGAGCTTCGACGAGAAACTGAAAAACGCCTCGCTCATCGATCAGTTGAGCCTTTCTTATCCCAAGGGCGCGCTGACGAAGCCTCCCGGACCGCAGGACGATCCGGGGCGCTTCCGCAACATCGCCTTCTTCGACAAAATGTATGGGGATTGCGACAAGGGCGAAACTCAGAAGCGGTTGACCGATATTCCCTGGTTCACTGGCAAGGTGCGGGTCACCACGGTCAATGGCGTCGCCGAAAGGTTGCGCGCGGTCGCCATGGAAATCGATCGTCTGCCACAGGATATTAAGCGTTACGCTTATCCGAGCGCTGGCGCCTTCAATTGCCGCGTCGTGAAGGACACGGGCAAACGCAGCATGCACGCCTATGGGGCGGCGATTGATCTCAACACCGCCTTCTCTGATTATTGGCTCTGGCGCCAAGGCGGTTACCGCAATCGGATTCCTTATGAGATCGTGGAGATTTTCGAACGCTATGGGTTCATCTGGGGCGGCAAATGGGGGCATTTTGATACGATGCATTTCGAATACCGGCCCGAATTTTTCGACCTCAGGCGCCCGTGAGAAAAGACGACACAGCGATTGAAACGGATCGCGACGATTACACGTAATCTCTTTATGGGAGGAAATTCCAATGAAAACACCTAAGATTTTTGCAGCGCTTGGGCTTATCGGCGCGATAAGCGTCGGATCAATCGGGGTCGTCGCGCCGATCCCGGCGGCGGCGCAGGATCCGGCTTACATGTCTTGCGAGGATCTCTGGTACGCACGCAACCGGATTTACGCGCGTAACGGCTATTGCTTCAATACCGACCGCGCGCGGGCCGTGTTCGGAGCCGGCTGTTTTCCGCCTTATGGGCGGCTGAGCGGTTGGGAGAAAAGCCGCGTCAATCAGCTTCAAATGTGGGAGCGCCGTAAGGGGTGCTGACCCGCCGCGCGGACCATAATTTCGCGGTTCAACAAGGGCTGTCCGATGCAATCGAGCGGTCTTAGGCGGTCCGCCCTCGCCTCTTATTTTCGGACGCGCATTCACTGTCGCACAAAGGGCGGATATGTTCATCGCCGTCGACCGAGCGCGCCTGCGCCGTATATTCAGCGGGGCTCATGCTCAATTGCGCAGATGCATTTATCGGGGAATCGCCATGATCGCTTACAAAACAGTTGGCTTGCTCTTCTTATCAGCTCTCGCGCCTGCCGCCGCTCAGGCGGGAGCGAGCAATGGCTCCAACGCGTTGGCGCTTTCGGCGATTGTCGGCGAATTGGCGCCTCAGACGAGCGCCCCCAATAAGAAGCTTCTCGCCGCCTTTTTGAGCGGCAATGCGGAAGCGCCGCACGCCAAGGGTTTGCGCGTCGCGGTCAAGGCTGACGCGATCGACTGCCGCGCCGGCAACGTCGATATCACCTCACGCGCCTGTGAGCTGACGTTCGGCGCAAAGAAGATTGAATTGCACGGACGCAAGGCGCATGAACTCTATGCGACCTTGATCGAGAATGGCGTCGTGCTGGAAGGCGCGGCCGGCACAACCCATGCGTCGATCACCGCGCTCGACTGCATCGTCGACGCCGATGAGGTCGCCGAAAAGGCCGGCGGCGGGGCGCGCTGCGCATATAATCCCTAAAGGCTGCCGGTCTTGTCTTTGGCGCGACTTTGGTCGAGAAGGCGCGTTCAGGGACAGGAGCGAAGATGGCTGCGAGAAGCGTCACGGTTTTTGTTTGCGTCTCATGCCGCGACGGCGGCGACGCCGACGCGCGTCCGGGCGCGCTTCTGTTGGATGCGCTGCGCGCCCGCCTTGACGAGCGCAAAATCAATATGGCCGTTGAACCCGTCGAATGTCTGGCAGTGTGCAAGCGTCCGGCGACGGTCGCTTTCGCCGGCGCCGGCAAATGGACCTATGTGATTGGCGATCTCGACGGCGGCGCTCATATCGATGAGTTGATCGACTCCGCACAAAGCTTCGCTGCGACCGACAATGGCATCGTCGCGTGGAACGACAGGCCGGCTTGTTTCAAGAAAGGCGTGGTGTCCCGCACGCCGCCGCTGCCATAAACGCTACTTCGCCGCGCGCGCCCGTTCGATGGCCTCGGCGATGAGCGCGCGTGCGTCTGCGGCGTCGCCCCAGCCCGCGACCTTGGCCCATTTGCCGGGCTCGAGATCCTTGTAGTGGATGAAGAAATGCTCGATCCGACGCCAGGTCATCTCCTGGAGGTCGGTGTAATTCTTGACGTCGACATAGCGTTGCGTGAGCCGCGTGGACGGCACCGCGATGATCTTTTCATCGCCGCCGGCCTCATCCGTCATGCGCAGCACGCCGATGGGCCGGACCGAAATGACGGCGCCAGGCGCGACGGGTCGCGTATTGGCGACGAGCACGTCACAGGGATCGCCATCGTCTGAAAGCGTATGCGGAATGAAGCCGTAATTGCCGGGATAGCGCATCGCCGTATAGAGGAATCGATCGACGAAGAGCGTGCCCGAAGCCTTGTCGAGCTCATATTTGATCGGCTCGCCGCCGAGCGGCACTTCAACGACGACATTGACTTCATGAGGCGGGTTGGCGCCGATCGGTATGGCGTCGAGACGCATTCAAGGCTCCGATGAGTTGTGTCGTCCGGCGACGACGGATCGCCGGCCTATCCGTTCGATTGTTGTTAAGACGGAAGCGCTGTGTATGGGAAGCGCGTCGGGGTTCTTACCGCAAAATCAGCTCGCGCGCTTATTTCGCCAGAGCGCTTACCGCACCGGCGCGGAGACGAAGCCGAAGGCGACGCGCGTCAGCATGTCCGAGCCGAACCGCTCCTCGGCGCGGCGAACCGTCTGCCCGCCGAGACTGCGATAGAAAGCGAGGGCCTTCTCATTGTCGGCAAGCGCCCAAACGATGGTGGAGAGATAGCCATGCTCGGCGAGTTCGCGCCGTGTAGCGCTGAACAGGCGTCGTCCGAAGCCCAAGCCTTGCTGCTCGGGCGCGAGATAGATCTCGAAGATCTCGCCCGAATAAGGCATCGAAGGCACGCGGTTTCGGCCATAGGTCGAATAGCCGACGATATCGTCGTCAAAGTCGAGCACAAGAAGACCGGTGCCGCGCACGATCGCCGAATGCCACCAATTGGGGCCGCGGCGGGCGATCATCCGTTCAAGCTCCGCGCCGGGGATGATGCCCCGATAGGAGGAGCGCCACGACGCGTCATGAACGCGTGTGATCTGCTCTGCGTCTCCGGGACGCGCGTGACGGATGGAAACTGCGGTTTTGACCATACTTTGAATGTTAGGTCCCATACATTCGTTTCGGCAAGAGCCATAAGCGTTTCCGGCGCAAAAATTATCGGCGCGCCGGAGAAGCTCATGCGTTTGGCTGAGCCGCCGTTTTTTAAGCGCCGACGCGGCGCTTGCGGCAGGGGTCGTTCTTGCGTTATCCTGCCGAGCGATTGCGGCCAACCGCCGCCGGATGGGGAAAGAGATCGTTGCCTTACGCAACCGCCTCTGCGAATGACGTCGCGACGCCTTTGCGCGCGCGCGGATTCGCTTGCCCACATTCTCTGCCGCTTTTCGGCCTGCTGCTTCTTAGTCGCCCCTGAGCGCCCGATGGGCTCGCGCCCAGGCTTTCAGGGGATGTCATTGCAGTCACGACAAGAGCCCCCGAGCGGGGCGCGGCACAGCAGGATTTCAAACCGATGAGCAATATGTCACAGCCCGGCGCCGTCGCAGATAATGATGGACGCGTCCTGATTTTCGACACCACCTTGCGCGACGGCGAGCAATCGCCCGGCGCCTCCATGACGCTCGAGGAAAAGCTCGAGGTCGCAGATCTCCTGGACCAATTAGGCGTCGATATTATCGAGGCCGGCTTCCCGATCGCCAGTCCAGGCGATTTCGAGAGCGTCAGCGAAGTGGCGCGGCGCGTGAAGAACGCCTGCGTCGCCGGACTGGCGCGCGCTTCTGAAAAGGACATCGACCGCTGCGCCGAAGCGCTGCGGGAGGCGAAGCGTCCGCGCATCCACACCTTCATCTCCACCTCGCCCGTGCATATGAAATACAAGCTCCAGATGGAGCCGGAGCGGGTGTTGGAGATGGTCTCCGCTTCAGTGACGCGCGCGCGCAATCACGTCGCCGACGTCGAATGGTCGGCGGAGGACGGCACGCGCACGGAGCTCGATTTTCTCTGCCGCTGCGTCGAGGCCGCGATCAAGGCCGGCGCGACGACCATCAACATTCCCGACACCGTCGGCTACATCACGCCGGCGGAATATGAGCAGCTCTTTCGCACGGTGCGCGAGCGCGTGCCGAATTCCGACAAGGCGATCTTCTCGGTGCATTGTCACGACGATCTGGGACTGGCCGTCGCCAATTCGCTCGCTGGCGTGCGCGGCGGCGCGCGACAGGTGGAATGCACCATCAACGGCATTGGCGAGCGCGCAGGCAACGCGTCGCTCGAAGAAGTCGTGATGGCGATGAAGACGCGCGGCGACGCCCTGCCCTTCTACACCAACATCGACGCGAAGCTCTTAACGCGCGCGTCAAAGCTGGTGTCGGCGGTGACGTCTTTTCCGGTGCAATACAACAAGGCGATCGTCGGACGGAACGCATTTGCGCATGAGAGCGGCATCCATCAGGACGGCATGCTCAAGAATGCGCACACTTATGAGATCATGACGCCGGAGAGCGTCGGCGTCTCCAAGACGTCGCTCGTCATGGGCAAGCATTCTGGCCGTCACGCCTTCCGCGAGAAGCTGAAGGAGCTCGGCTATGATCTCGGCGAGAACGCGCTGCAGGACGCGTTCAACCGCTTCAAGGATTTGGCCGACCGCAAGAAATTCGTCTACGACGAAGATCTGGCCGCGCTTGTCGACGACGAGATCGTCAACGCTCATGACCACATCAAGGTCGAGGCGTTGATGGTGATGGCCGGCACGCATGGTCCGCAGTCGGCGGCCTTAACGCTCGACATCGACGGACAGAAGCTGACGCATCAGGCGACCGGCAACGGCCCTGTCGACGCCATCTTCAACGCCATCAAAGCGCTCGCGCCGCACGACGCCACACTGGAGCTGTTTCAGGTTCACGCCGTCACCGAAGGCACGGACGCGCAGGCGGAGGTTTCCGTGCGCTTGAGCGAGAACGGCAAGTCAGTGACCGGCCGCGGCGCCGATCCCGACACGCTCGTCGCTTCGGCGCGCGCCTATGTCTCCGCGCTCAATCGGCTGATCGCGAAGCGCGCGCGGGGCAAGCCCGAAGCGATACAGGCGATGTAAAGCCGAACGACTGCCCGCCGGTTTTCGACCCGGCGGGCGGTTTATGACTCCGTGCGCCGAGTTTTTAAGAGAGCTTGAATTTCGGAGAAGAAATGATGGGGGACGCCGACACTCGCGTCGCTACGTCGCCGCTTTTCGTCGACGAGCGCACTGACGGGCCGGGAGTCGTCCGCTTCTCTGAAAGCGATCCGGCCGCGCCCTTCTATCGATTGCTGTCGAAACTGCGTTCGCCGCTCGCCATGCGAGATATGATGATCGCGCCCGTGCGCGCCTGCTACAGGGGCGAGGGCGTAACGATCGACCCGGCCGAACTCCCGCCGAGCGCCGCGGCGCTTTACCCGCAAGTCTCGGTTTCGACCCTCGCTATTCCCTCTGACGCGGGACAGATCCGCTGCGAATGTTTTGCGCCGCCGGGCAAAGGACCGAAGCCGATGATGCTTTATGCGCATGGCGGCGGCTTCGTCGTCGGGCGATCTGAGGATACGGCATACGTCACCAGCCGCATCGCCGCCGAAAACGACGTGATCGTCGTCAGCGTCAACTATCGCTGGGCGCCTGAATGGCCTTTTCCCGCCGGACTTGACGATTGCGTGGCGGCGCTACGCTGGATGCGCGAGGCCGGCGGCGACATCGGCGGCGACGCATCGCGCATTATGGTCAGCGGAGATTCTGCGGGCGGCAATCTCGCAGCCGCCTTGCCGCTAAGAGTTCACCAGGAACGAATTTCGATTCTCGCCGCCGTGCTTTTCTGTCCGCTGACCGATTTTCACTTCGAGAAATTTCAGTCGTTCGAGCGACTGGCGCCGACGGGCGTCGTGATCGACGCAGCCTTTATGGGATTTCTTCGCGGCGCTTATCTCGCAAAGTCGGAAAACTGGCGACATCCATGGGCAAGTCCGGCGCTCAGCGATTTAAGCGAATATCCGCAAACTTTGCTCATCAGCGGAACGGCCGATCCGCTCGTCGACGACAATCGCGCCTTCGCCGAAAAATTGACGGCGGCCGGCGTAGAGGTCGCGCATTTCATTGGCGAAGCCATGCCGCACGGCTTCTGTTTCTTTCCCGGAGTATTCAGCGAGACTGACGCGGCCTTCGCTGCGGTCGCGGGAGTTGTCGCCAAGGCATTACAAAGCTAGAGCTTTTCCAATTGTTCAGTAAAGTTCAAGCTTAGCCCTTGAATTTCCGTGGCCTCGCATTAGCCATTTATTATGATTTGAATAAGAAATGAGCCTTAAACTGAAGGCGCACAACCGCAGTTTGGAGCGGCCCATGAAATTGCAACGGCGCTCTCGCGCCAAAATTTTTTCATCGGCGCTAGCAGCCACCGCCGCTCTAGCGGTCTTCGGCCTGGGGCCGGCGCCGGCCTCAGCGCAGGGTTTCTTTTTTTGGGAATTGTTCAGCGCGCCTCGTCGCGAGCCAGCGCGCGACTGGAGACGCCATTCTGAACCTCAGCATCCAACAGCGCGAAAAAAATCCCGGGGCGAAGGCGCTGAGACGGTCGGCGCAAAATCTCCGCTCGAAGCCAAGCCTGAATCGGCTACGCTTGAGCGGCCGCTCTTCATGGTTGCGTCGATCGCCGACCAGCACGTATCCGTTTACAACCACCACGGCCTCGTCGCGCGTTCGGCGATTTCAACGGGCATTGCCGGACATCCGACGCCCAAAGGCATTTTCACCATTATTGGCCGCGAGCGGTACCATCGATCGAACATTTATTCTGGCGCGCCAATGCCCTTCATGCAGCGCGTTACATGGTCGGGCATCGCGATGCATCTGGGAGTCGTGCCCGGACATCCGGCCTCGCACGGCTGCATCCGGCTGCCCGCGGCATTCGCCGCAAAGCTGTGGGGCATGACCAGGATCGGCGAGCGCGTCGTCATCTCGCCGCATGACGTGGCTCCCGCGGAATTCGAGCACCCGCTACTGCCGGCGCCAATAATGCGCGCTTCGGCGGAATCGGATAAGGTCGAGCCGGCGGCCGCAAAGCAGATTCCCGTCGCCCCGCAACAGCAAGCGAAAGCCGAAACCGGCGGCGAAGCGTCTAACGCCGCCAAAGCGTCGCCCGCTGCAGATTCAATTCCGCCGTCCGACAGTGCGGCTGACGAGCGCGCCGTGGATCGCAAAGAACAAGCATCCAAAGCCGGCGCTGGCGACGCGGCGCCCGACACTAATAAAGCTGTATCCGATGACGATCCGTTGCGGACCGCAACGGCCGACGCCACCACCGTCAGTCCGCAAGAACAAGTGGAGCAGCCAAAAACTGAAACCGGCGGCGAAGCGGCCGGGGTCGCCAAACAAGAGACGGGGCAGCCGAAAGTTGACGCCGCCGGAGCCAAACTCGATACCGCGGCCGTCGACTCGAAGACCGTCACCCCAAATCGACCAGGCGTAAATCCGCTCCAATACGCTCAGCAACTCAGGGTTAAGGCTGCGGCCGAGGCGGCTGCGACGAGCAAGGCGGTTAAGACTTTGACCGCCGAAGTCGCAATCAAGCAACAAGAAGCCAGGCGCTCCGTGGCGGAGCTTAGCGCCGCCGAAGCCGCCCAAACGTTGGCGTGGCGGAAAGCGTATACGGCCGATGCGTCATATGAAGCTGCGGCGGCGTCAGCCGCCAGGCAACGTGAACCCGCCGAGGCTGCGGAGCACGAAGCGCCGGCAGGCGCTGGGCAGGCCAAAGCCAAAGCCGACCGCCTGACGATAGCCTATGGAAAAGCGCTTCTCGCCGAGGACGCGGCCCTGTTGGCGAAGACGAACGCTCACTCGGCGTTCGACGAGGCCACAGCGAGGCTCAAAGAAGCAAGAACCGTTTTTGCTCCCAAGGGCGCCGAGCTGACGGACGCCGAGCAGCGTTTGGATGAGGCGAGAACCGCCTCCGCGCTCGCCGCAACCGCGCAGAGAGAAGCCGAGCGGCGCATGATGCCGATCTCAATTCTCATCAGCAAGAAGGAGCGGCGAATCTATGTTCGCCAGGGACTGTCGCCGCTTTTTGACGCGCCGATTGAAATCCGTGATCCGGACACCCCACTAGGATCGCATCTTTTCATTGCGACAGCGCCGAAGGAGGATGGATCCTCTCTCAAATGGTCGGTCATTTCGATGCCGGTTCGTTTCGGCGACGAACCGAGCGAACGCAGAAAGACCGCCTCGGCAGAGACCGGCAATTCGTGGAACTTGCGGAATTCTGGCGCGAGCGCCACCGAGGCTTTGGAGCGCGTCAATATTTCCAAGGACGTTCGAGACAAGCTCGCGGAGCGGCTATGGACCGGCGCTTCGCTCATCATCTCGGACCAGCCGGTGAGCGGCGAGACCGGAAACGTCGGCACGGATCTGACGATAAAAATCCATTAACAGTCATTCGCCTTATTGCCGTGACGAGAGGCAAACCGCCTGACAGCGCTTAGGGCGCCGGAGGCCGCTCGACCGTGGCTTCTGCAGTAGGCGGCAATTGATCGATGACCAGCAATTTGACCGGAGCGTCGCCGACCGTCGCGCCGTAATGCCAGCGGTCGACGCTTTCGATGATGAATTCGCCGGCGCGGTAGATGCGTGACGAGGAATCCGCCTGCTGGACCCTCAGCGCGCCCTCAAGAACATAGGCGTATCGCTGAAACGGATGCTTGTGTTCGGGTAGTCTGGCGCCAGGCGCGAGAGTGTAAATCGACGCCACGACCTCCAAAGGCCCTTGTGGAAGGGTGATCGGCTATTCCGCGGCGGTTTTCGTCGCTCTCGCGATTTCCATCACGACTTCAGCCGGCGCGCGCTCCTCCCCAAAGGCCGCGCCGCTTGCGATCAACATCAGACAAATGATTGCGGCGACCGCCAGGCGAGTCATGTTTTGCTCCGGTGAAAAGCCAAACGCGCATCCGTCCGGCATAAATCTTCTCTGCAGTCTCGAGGTCGCGCGCTTCAGACGGCCATGCCGAAAATCTTGCCGACGCCCGCCGTCAGCGCGAGCGCCAACGCGCCCCAAAATGTCACGCGGACCGTCGCGCGCAAAACTGCGGCGCCGCCGGTTCTGGCGCCGATTGCGCCAAGCAAGGCAAGACATCCCAATGATGCAGCGGAAACGGCGGGGACGATCGCGTCTCGCGGCGCGATCCATACGACAAGGAGCGGCAAAGCGGCGCCCGACGCGAAAGTGACGGCCGACGTTAGCGCCGCCTGCACCGGCCTTGCAGCGACAATCTCAGACATTCCCAATTCGTCGCGCGCATGCGCGGTCAGCGCGTCCTTCTCCATCAATTGTTGAGCGACTTGCCGCGCGAGTTCAAGGTCGACGCCGCGTTCGACGTAAATCTGCGCAAGCTCCTCCCGTTCGAGTTCGATTTGTTCGCTCAATTCCATACGTTCGCGCGCGAGGTCAGCCTTTTCGGCATCGGATTGGGAGCTCACCGAAACATATTCGCCAGCCGCCATCGACATGGCGCCGGCGACCAATCCGGCTATGCCGGCGATCAGCACGTCGTTGCGCGTCGCTTGCGCGGCGGCGACGCCGACGATCAGGCTTGCGGTCGAAACAATGCCGTCATTGGCGCCGAGCACCGCAGCTCGCAGCCAGCCGATGCGCTGGACGAGATGACTTTCCCGGTGCAAGCGAAGGCGGGTCATGTTTCCTCTTGGTCCGCTGGTTTTGTCGTCAGCGCTACTTGGCTTCGGCGCCCACCGCTTCGAGACTGAGGCCGGCCGTCTCAATGCGGAACAGCCAAGTGACGAGCGCGCCTAGAAGCGACGTCCCGACCAGGATGTAAAGAAGCCTCGACGCGCCAAGGTCGGCAAGCAGGATAGGGAACAGGAACGCCGTCAAACAGGCGCCGATCTTCGCGAAGGAAGCGGCGAAGCCTGCGCCCTTTGCGCGAACGGCGGTTGGAAATACCTCGCCGGCAATCAAATAGGTCTGCGCGTTGGGACCGAGATTGATCATGAAATTGAACAGCATAAAGCCGGCGAAGATGAGCATCATCCGCGCGCCGCCGTCAAAGTTGACGGATTGGGCCGCAATGAACAGGCCGAGCGCGCAGCCAATGAAACCCGTGATCTGCAGCCGAATGCGGCCGAGACGGTCGGCCAGCAGCACGGCCGCCAAGACGCCGACCAGCAACAAGATGTCGATGAACGCCGCGCCTTTGGCGGCGATGAGATCATTGGAAACAAGATCGGCGACACTTTGCGCATGCTCGCGCTTGTGTCCGACGGCGGCGGCGAGAATGGTCGGCGTGAAAATGCCGATGCCGTAGGTTCCAAGGTCCTGCAAGAACCAGGGAACGGACGCCAGCACGGTCGCCCGCAGATTTTTGCCGCGGAAGAGAGCGGCATAGCCGCTCGAACGCTTGGCCCTAGTGATGTCGGCGGTAGCGGTGAGCCGGACCTCGTTCGGATAGCGCGGCTTGCGCTGTAACAGCCGACCGAGCGTTGTTTCGGCTTCGCGCATGCGTCCGCGAACGGCGAGCCAGTGCGGGCTTTCGGTGATGAACAATCGTCCCAGGATAACGAGCGCCGCCGGGATGATGGCGGTCGCATACATCCAACGCCAGGATTCAAGATCAGGATAGAGGGAGAGGATCAGATAGCCGACGGCGGTGCCGATGAGCGCGCCCGCCGCCTGGAAGCCGAACGCCGCAAGCACCAAAGCGCCGCGCCGGTGCGTCGGCGTGCTTTCGGAAATGACGAGGTGGGCGGTCGGATAGTCGCATCCGAGCGCCAGTCCCATGCCGAACAAGCATACGATCAGCCATGGGAAGTTTGGCGTGAAGACGATCAACGCCAGGAAAACGGCGAACAATATCATTTCGAAGATGAAGAGCGGCTTGCGGCCGAAATGATCGGACAGTCCCCCTAGGGCGCTTGCGCCGATCAGAATGCCGAACAATGTCGCCGCGCCGACCATGCCGTGCTCGGCGGCGCTGAGGCCGAATTCCTTGACGATCAAAGGCAGGGCGACGCCGGTCATGAACACGACCAGCCCTTCGAAAAACTTGCCGGCGACCGACAGCCACCAGATGCGCCGCTGCATCCCCGTCAAAGGCGAAGGGGGAGCGATGGTCCCATCGGCCCAGAGCGGTTGTTCGTCGATATAACCCTGGACTGTTGTTTTACGCGCGAGCCTATCAGCGCCCGAATTCGAGACGCTCTGTTCCATGCGCGTCGCCCCTCATGCTTGGTCAGCACTATGGACGTTAGCACATATCGCTATTGTGACTGCGCTGCGCGGCTTGCGCGATGGAGGAAGATGATGTGACCAATCCGGCCACGCCGGCGATCAGCACGTCATTGCGCGTTGCCTCAGTGGCGGCGACGCCGATGATCAAGCTCGCGGTCGACACAATGCCGTCATTAGCGCCGAGCGCCGCCACCCTCAGCCAACCGATGCGTTGAACGATATGACTCTTCCGCAAGCACGGGCGCATTTTCGAACTCGATCGCGCCACCGCTGGCGATAACGCTAGCGGCTTCCGGCTGGTCATCGCGTTCCACGCCGAGCCGCTTCTATGCGCGGGGCTGGGGTTGTAAGGCTCCCAAGCCGCTTGGGGCGGGGCGTGAAGGGCGCATCCACATTGCCAAATAACCCACAGAGTGGTACATACGCTCTTACTGAGATTGCGGCATGATCGAAAGCTTTCGAGACGATTGGCTGCGCGCCTTCTTTGTCGACGACCTTCGATCGAAGAAGATTCCACCCAATTTGGAAAGCCGCCTGTTTCGCAAACTCCAAATGATCGACGACGCGACGACGGATCAGGACTTGCGTATTCCGCCCAGCAATCACTTCGAGAAACTGCGGGGCGATTTGGAAGGCTTGCATTCGATCCGGGTAAACAAGCAATGGCGGCTGATCTTTCGATGGGACGGCGCCAAGGGAGAGGCCAGCGGCGTCTATCTCGACGACCACAGCTATCAGTGAGGCGAGCCATGTTAATGACCAAGCGCAAGCCGGCGACGGTGGCGGAGATTCTGGTCGAGGAGTTCATGGAGCCGATGGGGCTGACCCAAGGCGCCTTGGCCGAGGCGATGGGCGTTCAGCGCAAACATGTCAACGAACTGTGCAATGACCGCAGGAACGTGACGGCGGCGACGGCGCTTATTCTCGCCCGCGTTTTTGGCAACAGCCCCGACTTCTGGCTGAACTTACAGCGACGCAGCGATCTTTGGGAAGCGATGCACTCACCCCGCGAACGCAAGCGAATTGAACGGGCGAGGCCGTTGAAGGCAGTCGCGTGACTTGTGATCGGCGCTACGCCAATAGCGCCGAGCGCATCCGAGAGCCGTCTCAAGCGCCAGAGCGATATTTAGACATGCGATATAGTCTACGAAAGCCACTCCACCGGCACATTCAAAGCCTGCGCGAGCTTCGCGATGGTCTCGGGGGTTCCCGTACGCCGGCCACTTTCGAGATCGGACAGATAGCCCTGACTTATACCTGTTTTGAAATTCAAATGGAGTTGCGTTTCGTCACGCCAGTTGCGGATGGCTTTCAACCGACTCTCACCTCGAAGAATCGCCGCGCTAACCTCCGGGGGCAGCGCGACGCCGCCAGCAGCCAATTCGGCCTTCCGAGCATCATAAATGGCGACATCGTCGGCATCCTCGGCCTTGCGATCGGCGCGGTCGAGGAGCGCCTCATATTCGGCCCGGGGCAACACCACCAGCTCTTCGCCGCTGGGCGTCCGAATGATCTGTGGTGCACTCATAGCCTTAGCTCCTCTTGTAAGTCGTCGTGGCCCGGCGTCCGATGTAAATCGCCAGAATCGTGGTTGCATCCTCATCGAAGATCACCCGGTAGCCGCCAATGCGGAGGCGATAACCGTCGCGGCCTTGAAGGGCTTTCACGTCGCCTTGACCCGTCACAGCGTAACGGTGAAGCCCAGCTTCCACCTGCTCGCGAGCGTCTCGGGAAAGGGCATCGAGATCTTTCGCGGCGCTCAGCGTGAGGATGATCGTCTTCATAAGCGATAATATCGCTAAGTCGCCCCAATCGTCAAGCGATAATATCGCTCATTTCTTCATGCCGAAGAGTTGTTTCGGTAAGATGACGTGGCGTCATAAATCCGCTGTGGCAGCGGGCGCTGGCGTAGATGTGGCGGGCCACGCCCGACGATGATGAGCACTACGAATACGCTATAGCATTCTAATTTGGGCTGGCCGACCCGGGTGGGCGGGGCATAATCGGCGGGATGGCGGAGGGGGCGGGATTCGAACCCGCGATACGGTTTCCCGTATACACACTTTCCAGGCGTGCGCCTTCAACCACTCGGCCACCCCTCCGGCGAAGCGCGCAATATATTCACGCGCGCCTCAAACGCAACGCCGCGCATGGACAGGCGCATCTTGGGCGCCTATTCTCCTCACGCTTTCCGGCGATCGCCACCTTCGACCATCCGAACGAAGAGACCATGCTGCGACTCCTGACCCGACTGATCGGCCTTCTCTTGCTCGCTGGCGGCTTCATCGCCCTCATCGTCGACGGCACGCGCTCGATCGCCGCCGGGCGCGTGATGGTGACGAGCGTCAATAGGGGGACAGCCTCGGTCTTTCCTGGCCTTTACCAGTCGATGCAGGCGAGCGTCGAACATGTCTCGGGCTTTCTGTGGGACCCGGTCCTGACCACGCTGATGACGGCGCCGGTCAGCGTCGCCTTCGGCGCCGTCGGCGCTCTCCTGATCCTGCTCAGCCACCGACGCCAAGCCCCGCTCTATTACGCGCGCCGCTAGTTTCCCTTCGCGTCGAGCACTATATCGGCGCCATGACGATCTTCGACGACCTCGGTCTTTCCAAGCTGCTCAAGACCATTCCCGACCGCGCCACGCCGGTCGCGCATGGGACGCGCCATTTCGTCAATGGCCATCCGCTTGACCCACCGTTCCCGCTAGGGTCGGAACAGGTCCTTTTCGGCATGGGTTGCTTCTGGGGCGCGGAACGCAAATTCTGGCAGGCCGGCGAAGGCGTCTATGTGACGGCTGTCGGCTACGCCGGCGGGGTGACGAAAAATCCCACCTATGAGGATGTCTGCAGCGGCCGCACCGGCCATGCGGAGGTCGTCCTTGTCGTCTACCAGCCGCCGGCCATCGCCTTCGACGACCTCTTGCGCATCTTCTGGGAAGGCCATGATCCGACCCAGGGCATGCGCCAAGGCAATGATTTCGGCACGCAATATCGCTCGGCCATTTATGTTTCGACGCCGGAACAACTCTCCGCCGCGAATGAATCGCGCGCCATGTATCAACACGTATTGACCGGGGCTGATCTTGGCGCGATCACCACCGAGATCGCCGAGGGGCGGCCGTTCTATTACGCCGAAGAATATCACCAGCAATATCTCGCCAAGAACCCCGGCGGCTACTGCGGCCTCGGCGGAACAGGCATCGCTTGCCCGCTCGGCTCTTGCGACTAGAGCGTCTCCCGATCACATGGAATTATGTGATCGATAAGGAATCGCTCAAAATCATAACATTGGAGCAGGTTCTCATCGAAAAAGTCTGTCAACTTTTTCGAAAACCTGCTCTGAAGGCTTACTCCGCGCGCAAGACCTCGCGACAGGCGGAGGGCAATCCCGCCATCGTCATTGGCGGCCAGCTCTTGCCGCCAGGTTTCCTCGGGCGAAGCGCTTCTTCCGAAAACCACCAGGCGAGCGAGGCGTCGCAGCCGTCGCCGGCCGGCGTCGGGTCCTGGTCGCGGCAGTTCGAGCCGTTCGGGCAATAGAGCCGAACGTGGAAGTGGTAATTATGCCCCCACATCGGCCGCACCTTGCGCATCCAGCTTTCGCCCTGCGCCGAACGGCATAGGGCGCGTTTGATCGCGGCGTTCACGAAGATGCGCTGCACGGCCGGGTCCATCGCCGCCGTCCGGATCAGGGCGATGTGGCCTTGGCTCCACACGTCGGAACGAACGTCGAGACCATCGTCGCGCACGACATCGGTCGCCATAAGGTCTTCGCGCTCCTCTCGCGTCAGCTCGCGATTGGGCATCGGCGTCAGCCAGATGTCGGCGTCGAGACCGATCTGATGCGACGCGTGTCCGGTGAGCATCGGTCCGCCGCGCGGTTGCGAAATATCGCCGATGAGCAGGCCCGGCCAACCCGACTCTCGCGCCGCCTTCGACGAGAAATGCTTCAAAAAGGCGATGAGGTTGGGATGGCCCCAATTCCGGTTGCGCGACAGCCGCATCACTTGCCAATTGGGGCCGTTGATCGGCAGCGGCTCGCCGCCGGCGAGACAGCCGCGCGAATAAAACCCGATCGGATCCGCACGTAGCGGCGCCGCCTCCTGCGCCCTGCCGAACAGTTCCCGCGCGGGCGTTGCGGGACTGGACGGATTGGCGAGCGGCGGCAAGGGCTTTGGATCGAGCGTGCCCTTGTCCTGCGCCAGCGCGCCGCTAACCATCGCCGGCGCGGCGAAGGCGAATAGCGCTGCGCGAAGCGTACGCGATATCGAATCTCTCGTCATGAACGTCTCGCCGCCGGTCTCGAAGCGCGTTTGCGCAAAGTGTCGCGATTGAGCCTTGCCGGCAAAGCTTACCGCTTCATTTAGTTTGAAGCAGCGCCAAGCCAGCGCATGAACGCCGGCCAAGTCGCTAGCGCGTCGAGTGAGGAGTCCGTCATGCGTTTTCCGGTCATCGCTCCAGCAATCCTTGTTCTTGCCTCCGTGGGCGCGGCGAACGCCACAACCCATATTCACATCAATCTTTCGACGCAGACCATGCATGTCCAGTCTTCGTCGGGCAGCTATTCATGGCCGGTGTCGACGGCTCGCGCCGGCTATTCCACGCCGCGCGGCTCCTTCGCGCCGACGGGCATGCAACCCATGCATTATTCGCGAAAATATCATATGTCGCCAATGCCCCACTCGATTTTCTTCCGTGGCGGCTATGCGATCCACGGGTCCTATGAGACGGGAATGCTGGGCCGGCCAGCGTCGCATGGCTGCGTGCGCCTGTCGCCTGGCCATGCCGCGATGCTCTATCAGATGGTGCAGAGCGAAGGCGGCAGCATTTCCATTACCGGCGCGCCGCCACGCGGCCATTACTACGCGAGCGCGAGGCATGGGGGCAGCGTCGCCTATGCGGCGTCGCGCGGGCGCTCGACTTATGGCCGCGGCTACGCAATAGCCAATCCCTTCGCGCTTCTCTTTGGCGGAGGCCCTTTCTAAAGGCTACGGCAAGGGCTTGGCTTAGCGCGCCAAGCCGGTCTTCCTTGTTTTCGCCTTTTGCGGTCCGTCAAATCACGCGACGCTTGCCGCGCGTGCTCCGCGCGGGATAAGGACCTCAAAAAAGCAACAAGGAATCTTCCGCTTGACGACGCCATTTGATCGCCGCCGCCTTCTTCTCGGAGCAGGCGGCTTGGCCTTCGCCAGTTCAGCCTTGGCCAGTTCAGCCTTGGCGCAGCCTTCCGAGGCGCCCGACGAGCTGCAAGTGCGCGTCGAGAACAATTCGGCGCCGGAACTCTGCGCAGAGAAGGACAATATCGAGCTCGACTTTATCTCCCCGCGCGTCCGCAGCCTGCAAATACAGGCGGTGCATCCTTCCTACATCAACACGATCGCCTCCGACCGCTGGGCGCCGGATTGGTCGAGTTGCGATCTCACCGTGGACCCCAAGGCCTTTTCCCAAGCGCGCCGCAAGACCTTTTGGGAGACGCCGGAATTCTGGCTGACAGGCTACACCTTCCCCTCCTTCTGGCGGCCGAACGATGTGCCGATCCGAGTCGGCGATTCGGTGGAGAGGGGCTTCCATCTCATCCAGCTCTGGATGTGGTATCGCGAACGCGCCGAAGAGATCATGGTGCTCTACCCGCCGGATGGCTATTGGCGGGCGCGGCCGCTGCCCTTCGAAGACATGCGTTGGACGGCTTACGGTTCGTCCTTTCTTGTCGGACCGGTCGAAAAACAGGAGCGGCCCATTGTCGATCTCGAGGAAATCGTCTTCGAACCGGAAACCCGCAGCTTCGTCCTCAAATTCCAGCGCGGCGGCGAAGGCCGCGTCGCGGTCAAAAGCGTCGACCAGGATCGCTTGACGCTCGACGTCTCTTTCAGCCAGGCCATGCCGAACGGACTGCCCTTCGCGGCGCTGCGTTCGATGTACGCTATGGAAACCATGAGCGACGCCGCCATCGTCGCCTGGCGCAGCAAGCGCGGCAAAGGCTGGGAGGAAGCGCCAGTCATTCGCTTCCCCGGCGCCAGCGCGACGGAAGTCTGGGTCGGCCGGCACCTGCCGTCGCGCCACAATCTTTCGGCGCCCGACATGGCGTTCAGCAAGTTTCAGGGCGCGGCGCCGGCGTCCGCGCGCCGATGAGTCAAAACCGCTGGCAGGCGCTTGACGCCGCGCGCGGCCTCGCCGTTCTGGCGATGATCGTCTTTCATTCGATCTGGGATCTTTCCCATTTCGGTTACGCGCCGGCGAATCTCCCCTGGTCGGCGCCCGTGAAGATATTCGGGCATTCGATCGCTTTCGTCTTCCTCTTCATCGCAGGCGTCGCTCTCGTGCTCGCGCATCGAGGCGCCATTCGCTGGCCGGCTTTCTGGCGCCGCTTCGCGATCATCGTCGCGGCGGCGGCGCTGGTGACGGCGGGCACTTATGTCCTCTTTCCCAGCGCTTATGTGTTCTTCGGCATTCTGCATTGCATCGCGCTCGCAAGCCTGATCGCCGTCCCCTTTCTTCTCGCGCCCTGGCCCGTCGCGCTTGCAGGCGGCGTCTTCTTTCTCGCTGGCGCGGAGTTTCTCGCGTCTCCTTCCTTCAATGCCGATTGGCTGCAATGGATCGGCCTTTCGACGAGCGAGCCGCTGACGCAGGACTGGCGTCCGCTCTTTCCTTGGGCGGGCGCGCTGCTTCTCGGCGTCGCGGCGGGCAAACTCCCTCTTCCCGTTTACGGGGAGAGGGCAGGGGTGAGGGGCGAAAGTGGGGAGAGGGGATCGCTGCCGTTCCTCGGCCGGCACAGCCTGCTCATCTATCTTGCGCATCAGCCGGCGCTCTTCGCGCTGCTGCTGGGGCTCGCCTATCTGGCGCCGCCCGCGATCGACACGACGGAATTCGTCGCCTCATGCGAGACGCGCTGTTTTGAGGATGGCGGCGAAGGCAAGATGTGCCACGACGCCTGTAAATGCACGGCGCAAGAGGCGATCCGCAGCAAGGCGCTCGCTGGCGTGACTGATGAAGCCGAGCGCGGCCGCCGGCTCAACGAGATCGCGCAAAGATGCGTGGAAAAGGGCGATTAGCTGTCAACCCATTTTAACTGAGTATTGAGCAAGCTATTATTTGCGTTTCGAGGAATGAATTATGAGCAACGCTACTGGTCCAACAGCCAAACGCGCCCATGGTCGCTCCTTAAACGATTTCGAGAACCTCTCCTGGGCAGAGAAGAAGCTCGTCGCTTGTGCCACGCGAGGTGAGACCTGTGTCTTGGGCAACATGGTTCCTGACAGGCCCACTCGCGCTAACACCATCCGCCCCGCTCTTGTTCGCTTTCTGGCACTCGGCGGTGACCACAGCGTACCTGTTCATGAGCGTGGCGTGCGTTTCGTCGGAGCCTTTATCGGAGGAGAGGGAAAACACCTCGATTTCGAGGGGCTGAACCTTTACGGAGCACCATGTTTTTGGAAGTCCCGTTTCGACAAGCGAATTGTTTTAATGGATGCTAACGGAGCGTCGTTGCGGTTTGATGGAAGTGTTTTGCAAGCCCTCTCCGCAGATCGTCTACGATTGACCGGTAGCTTATTTCTAAATGAGGTACGGTGCATCGAGGACATCCGTCTAGTCGGCGCACAGATTCAGGGTAATCTTGAACTAGATGACGTGAACTTAGAAAATCACGAAACATCCCTAATTTGTGAACGGATTGAAGTCGGTGGAACGCTCTTATTCCGGACTTTCTTTAAGCCGAATGGTCTTGTTTCATTCGCGAATGGTCACATTCAAACGCTCGGTGATCAGGTTTCATCTTGGCCAGATAAAATGTACGTTCTAGACGGTTTCGTGTATGAACATATCCCCGCAAGCACGCCAATAAACGTACACGAGCGGATAGCTTGGCTAAGCAATCAGTTTCCCGCCATTCAATCTAATTTGGTGTTTGCTCTTCAACCTTGGATGCAGTTATCAAAAATCCTTCGAGAGCAAGGCCACTTTCGTGAAGCCACAGAAGTCGACATTGCGCGCGAAAATCAGCTGCGGAAGGCCAGGTCAGTCAGCTATTGGCCAATTCACTGGTTTTACGGTGTCTTTGCAGGCTACGGGTATAAGCCAGATCGAGTGTTGATACTTGCATTTATCACTTGGTTGGGTAGCGCATATTTTTATAACTACTCCGCATCGCAAGGCTTCTTCGCGCCCAGCAGTCCGGCTGTGTTTCAAAGTAGCACCTATGAAGAATGCCGTAAGACCGGCGCGAACTGGACGAGTTGTCCCTCACTGTTACGAGAATATTCTCGCTTCAGCCCGCCAGCCTACTCCCTCGATTTGATCCTGCCAGTTGTACATCTCGGGCAAGCGCATGATTGGCAGCCAATAGCTGCAGGAGAAAGTTGGAATTTGGGGTACGTTGTTCGGTTAGTCACTTGGGCAGAAGAGATATTCGGCTGGGTCGCTGCGTTGACGCTAGGCGCTATCGCCTCGGGACTTGTCAAACGCAAGGAGGGGTGATCCCTCTCTCGGCTCGACTTCGTAGAGCCGCCCTCTCTCGGCTCGACTTCGTAGAGCCGCCCTCTCCCGCAAGCGGGAGAGGGAGCAGCCACCCCTCACATCCCGCCCAGATGCTCGGCGACCGTAAAAATGTCCTTGTCGCCGCGGCCGCACATATTCATCACCATCAGATGATCGCGCGGCTTTTGCGCCGCGAGTTCGAACACTTTCGCCAGCGCATGCGAGGGCTCGAGCGCCGGGATGATGCCTTCGAGCTTCGAGCAGAGCTGAAAGGCGTTGAGCGCCTCCTTGTCGGTGGCGTTCAAATATTTCACGCGGCCGATCTCATGCAGCCATGAATGTTCGGGGCCGATGCCCGGGTAATCCAATCCCGCCGAGATCGAATGGCCTTCGAGAATCTGGCCGTCGTCGTCCATGAGCAAATAAGTGCGATTGCCGTGCAGCACGCCCGGCCGCCCGCCGGTGAGCGAGGCCGCATGGCCGTTCGGCACGTCGATCCCATGGCCGCCCGCCTCCACCCCGTAAATCTCGACGCTCGCGTCGTCGAGGAAAGGATGAAACAGGCCCATGGCGTTGGAGCCGCCGCCGATGCAGGCGACGAGCGAATCCGGCAAGCGCCCCTCCGCCTCCTGCATCTGGACGCGCGTCTCATTGCCGATGATCGACTGGAAGTCGCGCACCATCGCCGGATAGGGATGCGGACCCGCCACCGTGCCGATGCAATAGAAGGTGTTGGCGACATTGGTCACCCAGTCGCGCAGCGCCTCATTCATCGCGTCCTTCAGCGTGCGCGCGCCCGATTGTACGGGGATCACTTCAGCGCCGAGCATCTTCATGCGGAAGACGTTAGGCTTCTGCCGCTCGACGTCGACCGCGCCCATATAGACGACGCAGTCGAGGCCGAAACGCGCGCAGGCGGTGGCGGTGGCGACGCCATGCTGGCCAGCGCCCGTCTCGGCGATGATGCGCTTCTTGCCCATGCGCTGCGCGAGCAGAATCTGTCCAAGCACATTGTTGATTTTATGCGCGCCGGTGTGATTGAGCTCGTCGCGCTTGAAATAGACCTTGGCGCCTTTGTCCTCGCCCGCGCGCTCGCGCACATAGTCGGTGATGCGCTCGGCGAAATAGAGCGGCGACGGGCGCCCGACATAGTGCTTGTGGAGACCGGCGAGCTCCTCGTGAAAGGCTGGATCGGTCTTCGCTTGCTCATAGGCCGCTTCGAGGTCGAGCACGAGCGGCATGAGCGTTTCGGCGACGAAACGCCCGCCGAAAATGCCGAAGCGGCCATTTTCATCGGGACCGGCGCGAAAGGAATTGGGAAGCGGCTTGTTCAACGGAAGCGTCCTCGGTCTGCGTCGGCGCAGTCTTAAACCGTCGTGCGCTGCTATGAAAGCCGAGCCGCCTTCACAAAAGCTCTGATCTTCCCCGCATCCTTGACGCCGCGTTCGCGCTCGACGCCGGAAGAGACGTCCACCGCCCGCGCGCCGGTTAATCGCATCGCTTCCGCCACATTATCGGGATCTAGTCCGCCTGAAAGCATCCAGCTTTTGGCAGCGACGCCGCGCAGCAGCGCCCAATCGAAAGCGACGCCGGCGCCGCCGGGCACGGCTGCATTCGGCGCGGGTTTGGCGTCAAACAGGATGATGTCCGCCACGTCTTCGTAGGCGCGCGCCGCCTCGACATCGCCGGCTGTCGCAACGCCGGCAGCTTTGATCACCGGCAATCCGAAACGCGCCTTCACCTCCGCGACGCGCGCCGGCGTTTCCTTCCCATGAAGCTGGAGATAGTCGGGCGCGAGCGCGTCGATGATTTCTTTTAGCGCCGCGTCGTCGGCGTCGACCACGAGCGCCACTTTGCTGATGCGGTCGCCAGTAATGCGCCCCAGCGTGCGGGCGGTCTCAAGATCGATATGGCGCGGGCTTTTCTCGAAGAAGACGAAGCCCGCCATATCCGCGCCGGCCTCGATCGCCGCAAGAAGCGTCTCCGGCGAAGAGAGACCGCAGATTTTGACGAGCGTTGGTTGCGTCATGGCCGCGCTTGTCGCGGCCATCCACGCCGAGCCGCTGCTGCAATTTGTAGAATTAGCGCGACGCAAACGTGGATGGCCGGCTCAAGGCCGGCCATGACGCGGCTAAACTGCAAAAAACTTAACCCCGATTATAGGCGTCCTCGAAGCGGACGATATCGTCTTCGCCAAGATAGGAGCCCGTCTGCACTTCGATAAGCTCCAAATCGATCTTGCCGGGATTGGTCAGGCGATGCCGGCAGCCGATCGGCAGATAGATCGACTCATTTTCGTGGACGAGATGCATCTCGTCGTCGCGGCCGACCTCCGCCGTGCCGCGCACCACGATCCAATGTTCGGCGCGGTGGAAGTGCTTTTGCAGCGACAGGCGCTGGCCCGGCTTCACCACGATGCGCTTCACCTGATAGCGCTGGCCTTCGTCGATGCCCTGATAATAGCCCCAGGGGCGGAAGATGCGCTTATGTTCGCCGGCCTCTCGCCGGTTCTTGCTGCGCAGTTCGTCGACGAGCTGTTTGACCTGATCGCCATGCTCATGGCTGAGCACCAGCACCGCGTCCTGCGTGGTCACGACGATGATATCGTCGACGCCCACCACCGTGGTCAGCGTGTCCTCCGAGCGCACATGAACGTTGCGCGCATCCATGACGACGCCGTGTCCGCGCACCGAATTGCCGAATTCGTCACGCTCCGACAATTCCCAGACCGCGCGCCAAGTGCCGACGTCGGACCATCCGATGTCGGCGGGAATGAGCGCCGCCTTTTCGGTCTTCTCCATCACCGCATAATCGATGGATTTCTTCGGCGCCTGCGCGAATGATTCAGCGTTGAGAATGATAAAACCGAGGTCGTCGCGCGCCTTTTCAATCGCGGTTTCGGCGGCGGAGAAAATTCCCGGCTCGAACTGCGCGATTTCCGATTGCATCACGTCGGCGCGGAAGATGAAGTTGCCGCTGTTCCAGAAATAGCCGGCGTCGATGTATTCCTGCGCGGTCTCGCGGTCCGGCTTTTCGACGAAGGCGTCGAGCTTGTAGACGTCGCAACATGCTTCGAGCGGCGCGCCGGGGCGCAGATAGCCGTAGCCCGTCGCTGGACCATCGGGCTTGACGCCGAGCGTCACGATATAGCCTGCGGCGGCCGCCGCGCTTGCGCGTTTGCAGAGATCGACGAGGCCCTCGGGATCGCGCACCACATGATCTGCGGCGAGCACGACGACCACGGTGTCGGGCGACCGACGTGCGGCAAGGCCCGCCGCCACAGCCACAGCGGGACCCGAGTCCCGGCGCGACGGCTCGAGCACGACGTCGGCTGTCGCGCCGATCTCGCGCAGCTGGTCGGCGACAAGGAAGCGATAGTCGAAGTTGGAGATGACGATCGGCCGTTCGAAGGCAGGGTCGTCGAGCATGGCGAGAGTCGTCTGGAAGGTCGACCGTTCGCCCACGAGTGGGATGAATTGCTTCGGCAAGGTCTCGCGCGACTCGGGCCAAACCCGCGTCCCAGATCCTCCGCACATGATCACGGGCAAAATTTTTGTCATAAGCCCCTCTAACAACTTGGCCTTGGCCTCGCCCGCCCCCGGGCTGCGATAGTTGTCCACGCGACTATTGGCAATACAATGGCGAAGCCCGCGCGAGACGCTTAAGCGCGGCTATTTGCCTTTCTTTTCAAGCTCGGCCTTGAGGGCGGCAAGCTTGGCGAAAGGCGAATCCGGATCTGGCTGACGCTCGCGCCGCTCCGACGGGCCGAAGCCTCCAGGTCTTCGGGCGCGAGCGTCCTCGCGCGGCGGACGGCCCTCAGGGCGCGGCTTTCCAGCGGGTCGCGCCTCCTTGCCCGGCGATTCAGTCCGCGAACGATAGTCGCGGCGCGGCGGCCGTTTCTCATCGGCGCCCTGCTCTCGCGCGCGAGGCGCGCCAGCTTCGCGACTCCGGGGGCCGGAATGGGCGTGGCGCTGAGGACGCCAGACCTCAATCATGTCCGGCGCAGTCGGCACGGTTTCTCCAGTCTCTCCCTGCGCTTCAGCCGCTGCGGCGGCTTCCTGCGGGTCGCTTGCCGCAATTGCTGCTTCGCCGAGGGAGAGCGACGTTGGCGCTTCTGTTTTTGGAGCTTCGGTTATCGCAGATGTCTCAACCGGGGCTTCCTCAGTCGATGCCGCCGGCTCCGGCTCGACCGCGGGCTCCGCTTCGCTGGGCGCGGGCGCTTCCGCCACGCTTTCAGCCTGGATTTGCTCGCCCGGCGCTTCCTGCTCGGAAGTTCCAGTTTTCGGCGTCACCGGCTCCATCGGAGCCGCCGGCACAAGAGCCACGGTGATCGCGGGCCCGGGACGCTGCGTCGACGCATAGCCCAGAGATTTGAGGATCGAGGAGAAAGCCTCGCCGGAACAGCCGGTCAGCGAGGTCATCGCGACGGTGATGACGAAGCCGTCGGCGTCGGCCGCGCCGGGCGGCGACGCGCCCGCCGTGAGCCCAGGACGGTAGGCGATCGCCGGCCGAATGAGGTCGGCGAGACGCTCCAGAATATCGACTCGCACGACGCGCTCGCCACACACCCGAAAGCCCGCGGCGCGATAGAATCCTTTTGGGATAGACGCGTCGGCGGCGAAAGACGTGCGTCCGGAGGCGGCAAGATGCGGCACCTCTTCAAGACCCTTCACATTTTCGAGCCCGCCGTGATGCAGCGCCCACAGCAACGCAGAAAGCGCTCGCGGCGCCGGCTTAAGAAGCGCTGGCAGGTAAATGTGATAGGCGCCGAAACGCACGCCGAGCTTGCGCAACGCGCCGCGGTCCTCCTGTGAAAAGCCCTTCACTTCCTTTGCGACGCGCGCGCGGTCCAGCACGCCCAGTTCTTCCGCAAGCTGAAAGGCGACGCCGCGCGTCACCCCTTCCAGACCCCCGCCCTTTTCGAGCTGTTCGAGGGGGCCGAGCAGTTTCTTGACGTGTTGCGCGAGCCAGAGATCGAGGCGCTGCTTGACCTTCTCCAGGGCCGGCCCGGTGACCTGTTCGTCGGCGAGAATGCGCGTCGTCGGCGACAGCGCGCCGGCGCCGGCGGCAATCCTCGCCACCGGCTCCCCGAGCCAGCGAATGAGCCCGTCATTGCCAAGCGCAAATGCGTCATCGACCGCGTCGAACACGCGAGTCGCCCGAGCCTCGAATTCTCCAGCGAGCGCCTTCTGCGCTGCGGCGTTCAGCGTCTTCGCCGCTTCGCCGGCCGCGCCAGGATCGGGCGTGAAGCGAAATCCCTGAAGGCTTCCGACGTGCTGGCCCTCGACCATGACGTCGCCGGCGGCGTTGATTTCGGCTTCAAGCATTGCGTTCTCTCTTAAGCGGCGCACCAGCACGCTGGTGCGGCGATCGACGAAACGCTGCGTCAGTCGATCGTGCAACGCGTCGGATATGCTGTCCTCTACCCGACGCGCGACGCTCTGCCAATGCTCGGAGTCGTCGAGCCAGCCAGAACGGTTGGCGATGAAACTTGTGGTGCGCACTTGTGCGAGGCGGTTTGAAAGAGTCGCAATGTCGCCGTCGACGCGGTCGACCGCCTCGATCTGCCGCGCCATCCAGTCTTCCGGAATCTTTCCACGCCGCGCGATGAAAGCGAAGACGGCAAGCGCCAGCTCGGCGTGAGCCGCGGGCGAGGTCTTGCGGTAATCGGGAATTTGGCAGGCTTCCCAGAGCCGCGCGACGTCAGCCGCCGTCTTTGCGTTGCGGCGCGCGATCTCATCGCGGCTCACAGCTTCCAGCGCCCTTTGATCGTCCGCGACGCGCGCGCGAATGAGATCTGGATGCGATGGCGCCTTGTCGAGCGAATGGACCAGCGCGTCAATTGACGAAAAATCGAGAACGCTATTGCGCCATTGCAATGTCTTAACCGGATCGAAGCGGTGATCCTCCAAAGCCTCGACTAAATCCTCTTCGAAGGGCGGGCAGCGGCCCGTCGCGCCGAAAAAGCCGTCGCTCATATGGCGACCCGCTCTGCCGGCAATCTGTCCGAATTCCGCCGGCGTCAGCCGCCGGTGGCGAAGTCCGTCGAATTTGCGATCGGACGCGAAGGCGACATGATCGACGTCGAGGTTGAGACCCATGCCGATCGCGTCGGTCGCGACAATATAGTCGACATCGCCGCTTTGATAGAGCTCGACCTGCGCATTGCGCGTGCGCGGCGACAGCGCGCCAAGCACGACCGCCGCCCCGCCGCGCTGACGCTTGATGAGTTCCGCGACCGCATAGACCTCTTCAGCCGAAAAGGCGACGATGGCCGTGCGCGGCGGCAACCTTGAGATTTTCTTGACGCCGGCGAAGGAAAGCTCCGAAAGCCTGGGGCGCGTGAAGATCGGCGCGCCAGGAAAGAGGTCTGTAATAAGCGGGGCCATCGTGGCCGCGCCAATGAGGAGAGTTTCCTGGCGTCCGCGCCAGTTCAGCAGCCGGTCGGTGAAAATGTGGCCGCGATCGAGATCTGCGGCGAGTTGAATTTCGTCGATCGCGAGGAAATCCGGCTCGACGTCGCACGGCATCGCTTCGACGGTCGCCACCCAATAGGCTGGCGCGCGCGGTTTGATTTTTTCCTCGCCAGTGACGAGCGCGACATTGTCGGCGCCAATGCGCTCGGCCACACGATTATAAACTTCGCGCGCCAGCAGGCGGAGAGGCAGGCCGATCACGCCGGAAGAAAAGGACAGCATCCGCTCGATTGCGTGATGCGTCTTTCCCGTGTTGGTTGGGCCGAGAACCGCCGCGACGCCCCTGTCGAACGGCCTCGCGCGAGGGGCGGCGCGGGTCGCCGGGTAAGACGGCGCGACGGTCATATTCTTCTTTGCTGCTTGCCGCGCGCTGCGGCGCGCTCTCGTTTCATATCGAAACTTAGAGCAAGGCGCGACTTTACCTTCTGAACAGCCTGCGAACGAATCGCGCCCGAATCGCTGACTCTCGGCGAGTCACGCTCTGTTCCAACAATATATGGACGCTGGGCAAAACCGAAACACCACAAATTGCAGATCGGCCTCGCCATGGTCGCGGCGGAAGCGTATCTCGGGAAGGTCGCCCTCGGACTCTTTTCGCCGGTTCTGTCAACGGCGAAGATTGGCCCTTTTGCGGGCGCTACTGTTAAGCTTTGGGATCAACCGGGAACGCAGCAGGCACGAATCAGCTATTCATTGGAGTTGATGTTGCGTTCCGGCGGGGTTTCCGCGCTGTGGAAGATTTGGTCCTTGGCGTTGACGTGACCCATGCGGCGCGAAACCCACCATTCAGATTAACGCGCCGTCCTTCTCTGGGACGATTACGGGATCGCGCCGCGAGGACGCAGACGCGACCGGCAGCCGTATCGATAGCCGACCCCCAGCCGAAGCGCGTAAGATTGGTAAACGGCGAGCGCCGATTCGCTAACGTGCGGCGGAAGTTTTTGGCGACTTCGTCCAGAACCGTCGCGGCAAGCGGCCGCCCGCCGCCGTTCGACAGACTGATCTCGCTGGCCGAAGAAACGCTCAGAAACAGGCTGGAGCGGGTGAAGGGAATCGAACCCTCGTATTCAGCTTGGAAGGCTGCTGCTCTACCATTGAGCTACACCCGCATAGGCTCGATTCTATGCCAATCCGCGCCCCGATTGGCAATGGGCGCGAAGACATTGCATTTCCCATTTGACAGCGACGCAGGACGCCACTAACCGGAGCGCCCACACAGTCTCTCACTATAGGCGGGGCGTTCCCACGCTGTTTCTCGAGGACCAATCGACCGTGGCAAAACCGGAACTCGGCGCCAAACGCCAATGTCAGTCCTGCGGGACGAAATTTTACGACTTGAACAAGGACCCGATCGCCTGTCCCAAATGCGGCGCGATCTACCAGGTCGTAGCGCTGACGCGCTCGGCGGCGCGCGTTGTGGAAGAAGAAGAAAGCGAAGTCGAAAAAGAGAACGCTGAAACCGTGTCGCTTGAAGAAGTCGAGGAAACGGAGACCGCAGCGGAAACGATCGATGTCGAGGACGATGTCGAGATCGAGGCCAGCGAGTCCGAAGACGACACTTTCCTCGAAGAAGAAGAAGGCGACGACGACGTTTCCGGATTGATCGACGGCGACATCGAGAGCGACGAGGAGAGCTGATCCTCGATTCTCGCGTGCGGCGAGCCGCTGCGCGCAAACGGCGCCTATTTTAGGTCAATTAGAAAAAAGGCGGCCAATTGGCCGCCTTTTTTACTTCCCGCGACGCCGGCGCTGCTGGCCGAGTCCCATTTGCTTGGCGAGGTTAGACCGCGCTTTTGCATAATTGGGCGCAACCATCGGATAGTCTGCGGGAAGGCCCCACTTTTCACGATAGTCTTCAGGCGAAAGACCATACTGCGTACGCAGATGTCGCTTGAGCGACTTGAACTTCTTTCCGTCCTCAAGGCAGATGATGTAATCGTTGCTCACCGACCGCTTGACGGGAACGGCGGGCTTTGGCGGCTCGGTTGGCGTAACCACGGAGCCCGCGCCGACGCGCAACAGCGCGTTGTAAACCTCGTTGATAAGTCCAGGCAAATCTCCGGCGGGGACTGAGTTATTGCTCACATAAGCGGAGACGATGTCGGCTGCGAGTTCAATGTTGTTGGTCTGATTCATCGGAATGCTCACCACTTCCTTTTGAGATGGGCGCTGCCCCCAACGCCCATGATCAATGCTTCGCCGCATAGAATCGCGCCCCACCGTTACTTGCGGTGTGCCTAACAGACTGGCGCCATTTCATCAAGGAATATTATGCACTATTGGTCAGCATTATTCTGCATAGTTGATCCGAGGCCATTTTCGCCTTTACGGCCGTGACCCCGCAATGTTTTCTTTTTTTGACTTTATTCGATGGAGGCGCCGTTTCGCGCTTCCCGAGGAGGCGGCAGACGACGTGACCGAATTCCGGGCCATTCGCATCGACAAGAACGATGACGGCCAACACGCCGAATACGTCGTCATGCATCAGCGCGACCTGATGGATGGCGACGTCGACGTGGATGTCGCTTTCTCGGCGATCAACTATAAGGACGGTCTCGCCGTGACCGGCAAAGGACCGGTCGTACGCCGCTTCCCTATGATCCCGGGCGTCGACCTCGCTGGCCGCGTGTCGCGCTCCGCCCATCCTGAGTTTGCGAAGGGTGACATCGTGGTCGCTACGGGATGCGGCCTCGGCGAAGCCCATTACGGAGGCTTTGCTCAGAAGGCGCGCCTTTCGGGAGATTGGCTTGCGAAACTTCTCCCGCCGCTGACGCCCGCGCGCGCAATGGCGGTCGGCACCGCGGGACTGACGGCGATGTTCTGCGCGCTGGCGCTGGAGCGTCATGGCGCGCGCCCGCAGGACGGACTTGCCGTTGTGACCGGCTCGGCGGGCGGCGTCGGCTCTTTCGCCGTCGCCCTGCTCGCCAAGGCCGGCTGGCGCGTCGCCGCGGTCACCGGACGCGCCGGCGAAGGCGATTATTTGAAACGCCTCGGCGCAGCTGAAATCATCGCCCGCGAAGAACTTGCCGCGCCGGGAAAGCCGCTGCAGACGCAGCGCTTCGCGGTTGGAATTGACACCGTTGGCGGCGTCACGCTCGCCAATCTTCTGGCGCAGACGCGCTTCGACGGCGCAATCGCCGCCTGCGGCAATGTCGGCGGCATGGAGCTGCCAGCGAATCTCGCGCCTTTCATTCTGCGCGGCGTTTCGCTGCTCGGCGTCGAGAGCGTTCGCCCGCGCATCGCCTTGCGACGAGCGGCCTGGGCGCGAATCGCGGAGGATCTCGATCCAGCCGTGATCGACGCCATGAGCGAGACCATCCCATTCGACGAGGCGTTGGCGCGCGCCCGCTCGATCGTGAATGGCAAGATTCGCGGCCGCGTCGTGATCGACATGGGCCTGAACCTTCCGGCGCAGAGCGCAGGTTGATAGGATTTCGTCCCAAGGAGGACCGCTCCCATGTCGCGACCGCTGCAGCCGCCCTTCACGCTCGAAACCGCGATTGAGAAGGTGCGCATGGCCGATCTGCCGATCGGCGAAGGCGAGCGGAAATATCACTGGCCGCAAGGCCCCCGTCCCGCCGATTATCCGGGTCTTTCTGAGCTCGGCCTTTGAGGCGCGGCTAAGCCTCGTCAAAAGCGCGCGAATCGTCGCATCGTGACGTCGATTTCTCGACAAGCGCGCCCGTCTCGGCTCTAATGCCGGCGAACGGCCCGCTTGGGCCGATTTATTTTTGTTGAGGATGCTCGCCCGCGTCGGCGCGGCGAACCAAGGGTTAGATACGCATGAGTTCGGCTTTCACCAAGGAACAGGACGACGACAATCCGCGCGAGGATCTGCCAGACCGGCCGATCAGCCCGCATCGCAACCTTGTGACGCCCGAGGGCCTTGAACAGATTGAAGGCGAACTTGCGCGCCTGCAAAAAGAAATCGAACGCGCGACCGCGAGCGAGGACAATCATGCGCTGGCGCTCGCGCAGCGCGATCTGCGCTATTGGACGGCGCGCCGGGCGAGCGCCGAGGTCATTCGCCCGATCGCCGATCATTCGGCGGTTCGCTTCGGCCACCGCGTCGTCGTCGAACTCGAGGGCGGCGAGCGCCGCAGCTTCCGCCTCGTCGGCGAAGATGAAGCCGATCCGACGAAAGGACTGATTCCCTACGTCGCGCCACTCGCCAAGGCGCTGATGGGCAAGTCCGTCGGCGATAAGGCGGAGGTGATCCACCACAGCGCGCGGATTGTGGAAATCGGATAGATCGCGCTGCGTTGGGCGAAGGCGCCCAAATTTTCTAGAAACACTGCATTACGCACGGCCCGGAAGATCGCGCCGCCCGTCCATGACGCGCACAATCTCAATGAGCTCGACCGGGTCTTCATCCGTGTCGGGCGTCAATTCATAGAGAATGAGGTAGGGGCGCTCGACGAGCATCCGAGCTTTGGCCCGAATGTCTTTGCGTCGCGGTCCCATTCTCGGTTGCTCTTTCAGCATCGCCGCAAGCTCGTCGAGCCGATCGTAGACCCGTTCGGCGGCGGCGGCGTTGTCGCGGCCAATCGCAAGGTAGATTTGCAGCAGGTCCTCGCGGGCTTGCTTGCTCCACCGAAGCTCACTCGCCATTCGGCGAGGCGGCGTTCTTATCCTTGAGACGGCTTCGCGCTTCGCGCCTTAGCGCGTCGAAGTCGGCCGGTCCGCCGTCGCCGCTCGCCTTGCCTTCGTCCCATATCTGGCGGAGGCGGCGAGACTCATCCTGGCGCGCGTCGCGTTTCGCCTGCCAATCGCGCATCGCCTCCCGAATGACCTCGGTTGGCGTTGCATATTCGCCCGCCTCAATGGCCGCCCGGACGTTCGCCATTTGCTGGTTGGTCAGTGACACGCTGATCTTTTGAACATTGGACACTCGCGCACCCCTTACGATTTTTGCGCATATATTGCATCTGATGAGCAAATAAGTCCACTGATGGCGAGAACAGGGCAAAAAGAGAGCCTGTTTCGTCCCAAGGTTCTCACAAGCGAGCCGGGTCGCTATGTTAATCAGTGGCGATGTCTGACCTGTTCCAAGCCGCAAAGCTCGAAGACGACGCGCCGCGTCCGCTTGCGGACCGATTGCGGCCGACGCGTCTCGAGGAGGTCGCAGGCCAGGATCACCTGCTTGGACCCGACGGCGCGCTAACGCGGCTCATTCGCTCGGGCTCGCTTGGTTCGCTCATTTTCTGGGGGCCGCCAGGCACCGGCAAGACCACGGTCGCGCGGCTGCTCGCGCACGAAACTAAACTCGCCTTCGTGCAGATTTCGGCGATCTTCTCCGGCGTCGCGGATTTGAAAAAAACCTTTGAGGCGGCGCGCGCCCGACGCGCCGCCGGCCAGGGGACTCTGCTCTTCGTCGACGAGATTCACCGCTTCAATCGCGCGCAACAGGATTCCTTTCTGCCGGTGATGGAGGACGGCACGATCACGCTCGTCGGCGCGACGACGGAAAACCCCTCCTTCGAGCTCAACGCCGCGCTGCTTTCGCGCGCGCGCGTGATGACCTTCAAGGCGCTCGACGAGGCTGCGATCGAACAACTGCTCAAACGCGCGGAACACGCCGAAGGCAAACCTTTGCCGCTCGACTCTGACGCGCGCGCGGCGCTCGTCGGCATGTCGGATGGCGACGGCCGCGCGGCGTTGACCCTTGCCGAGGAGATCTGGCGCGCGGCGAAACCCGGCGAAATTTTCGATCGAACGGGACTCGTCGACGTCGTCCAGCGCCGCGCGCCGATCTACGACAAGGCGCAGGAAGGCCACTACAATCTTATCAGCGCGCTGCATAAATGCGTCCGCGGCTCGGACCCAGACGCCGCGCTCTACTATCTCGCGCGCATGCTCGCGGCGGGCGAAGATCCGCTATTTCTCGCGCGACGCATTGTGCGCATGGCCGTCGAAGACATCGGTCTCGCCGATCCGCAAGCGCTCGTCGTCGCCAACGCCGCCAAGGAGGCTTACGATTTTCTCGGCAGTCCCGAGGGCGAACTCGCGCTGGCGCAGGCGGTCATCTATGTGGCCACCGCGCCCAAATCCAACGCCGCCTATGTCGCCTTCAAGCGCGCGCAGCGCGTCGCCGAGGAAAAAGGCTCGCTGATGCCGCCGAAGATTATTCTCAACGCTCCGACGAAACTGATGCGCGAAGAAGGCTACGGCGCGGGCTACGAATATGATCACGATTCGCCCGACGCCTTCTCGGGGCAGAGCTACTGGCCCGATGCGCTTTCGCCACAAAAGTTTTACAGGCCGGTCGAGCGCGGATTCGAGCGTGAGATCGCCAAGCGCCTCGAATATTGGGAGCGACTGCGCAAGGAGCGCGGAGATTCATGATCTCGACCACTCGTCCGCCGCCGCAAAATTCAACTGATGCTGAATTGCCACGCCTACCCAAGAAATCTTCTCGAAGATGATGGAACGAGCGTGTTTTCGTTGCAAACCATTGTTTGCAGATTTTATCTCCGCACAAGCGGCGGCGACTGTTGGGAAACTGTTTTGAAAGAGTCATCATGACCAAATTGCCTCTCGGCATAGGCCTCTCCTTGGCGATCGTGGGATCGAGCTTCGGCGCGGACCTGCCGAGCTATAAAGCGCCTGCGCCGCCGCCTCCGCTGGCTTTCAGCTGGACAGGTTTTTATGGGGGCGTGAACATCGGCTATGGCTTTGGCGCCGGCGGCGCCGAGACGGGCGGACTTCTGGACCCGTTCCTTGTCGATCCCCCGAGCGCCGCGTTCTGGAGTTTCGGTCAAAATCTGAGCGGCGTCCTTGGCGGCGGCCAGGTCGGCTTTAACTGGCAAGTTTCGCCTTGGCTTGTGCTCGGCGTAGAGGCCGACATGCAGGGGGCGGACCTCCATGCGCGGCGCAACGTTCTGGTCAAAGGCGTGTTCCTTGGAGACCTTTCCTCCATCAACTCCGTGAACGCCGTCGACTGGTTCGGCTCGGTTCGCGGCCGCGTCGGTTTGGTGCTGCCATCATGGCCAAACGCGCTGGTCTATGGCACCGGCGGCTTCGCCTATGGCGGAGTCACCAACGCCGTCAGCGTCGCTAATTCTCCTCCTCCTCCTCCTGGCGGCGTGCAGTTTGGCCGCTCGCTGTTTAACGAGGTCAGGACCGGCTGGACCGCCGGCGGCGGCGTCGAGTGGTCCCCGCTCTCCTTCCCGTCATGGTCGCTTAAAGTCGAATACTTCTATACGGACCTCGGCTCCGCCACGCAGACTTTCACAAGCTTCACGCCTTCCCTCGACAACACCATCTTTATTGCGAGCCATGTCTCGCCGGTTCGGTGGCAAACAGTGCGCGCCGGCGTGAACTGGCGTTTCAATCCCTTCTCCGTTGGGCCAGTGCTCGCCAAATACTGAGTCCTGACGCTCAGAAAGGCGCTCGCGAACGAAGCCCGGTCCCTCGGCCGGGCTTTCCTTTTTAAAAACCGAAGCATATGCGAAAAAAGGCCGCGTCGGCGCGCATGGACCGGCGTGACCAACTCCTTTAAGGGAAAAAGAGAATCACGCCGACGTTCGATATCCCCACTTTCACGGCTGCGGACAATGGCTCGAGCGGCGCGCCAATGCTACGCCTTCCAGACCGCTCGTGACGGAGCCGACTTAGCGACCATGATCCGGAAAAGGTCCGTTCTCGTTCTCGCTCTCCTCGCGAGCGTTGCGATCGGCGCCGCGCTGCCGTCGCTCTTAAGCGCCGTGCGTAACCGCGTCGCGCCCGACCGCCAAAGCGAAGCGACCGCGCCCGAACGCTCCGACGGCGAAATCCGGCTTTCGGCCGCTCAGATCGAAGCGTCGAAAATCTCTCTAAAAGCGGTTGGTCCTGGCGTTATCGCGCGTCAGCTCACCGTCCCCGGCGCCGTCAAGCCCGATCCTGATCGAGTCGCGCGGGTCGCCGCCAAGGTCGCGGGCGTCGTCGAAGAACTTCGTAAGCGCCTCGGCGACAGCGTCGCGCGCGGCGAAACCATCGCGATCATCGACTCGCGCGAAGTCGCCGAGGCGAAAAGCGAATATCTCGCGGCGATGGCGAACTTCGATTTGCAGAATATTCTCTATCAGCGCGAGAAGGGTCTCTTCGAAAAGAAGATCACCGCAGAGCAACTCTTTCTGAAGGCTAAGGCGGTCTTTACGGAATCCAAGGTGAAGCTCGATCTGGCGCGGCAAAAGCTCGCAGCGCTGGACATGAGCGAGCAGGAAATCGCCGCTCTGCCGACTCAGCCGATCGCCGATCTTCGCCGCAAGGAGATTCGTTCGCCAATAGCTGGCCGCGTTATCGAGCGTCTGGTCAGCGTCGGACAGCCGGTCGGCGGCGAAGGTCAGGCGAAGGAACTCTACGTCGTCTCCGATCTCTCCGTCGTCGAAGTTGAACTGGCGGTCCCGGCCGCAGATCTCGGGCTGTTGCGCGAGGGACAAGACGTTCGCGTCCAAAACGCCGAAGGAAAAAACTTCGAGGGCAAAATCACCTATGTGAACGCGATGATCACGCGTGAGACGCGCGCCGGAAATGTTCTCGCGCGCTTTCCCAATCCGGACTTCTCGCTGCGCCCCGGCAGCCTGCTTGAAGCCGAGGTCTCCCTTAAGGAAGCGCGGGTGAAGCTGAAAGTTCCGCGCGCGGCTGTGATGATGATTGACGGGAATCCCAATGTCTTCGTGCGCACGCCTGATGGATTTATAAAACGCGAGGTTGAACTTGGACGGGGCGACGATGATTCGGTTGAAGTCGTCTCCGGCCTGAAGCAAGGCGAGGAGATCGCCGTCTCCAATGTCTTTCTGTTAAAGGCGGAGCTCGGCAAACAAAACATTCCGGCGGAATGATGCGGATCGAAAGCCATCCTTCCTCGACTCTCTGGACGGCGCTTCAACAGGCCGCCAGGAATAGTCTCGTCGCTGGCGGCGGTTGATGCTCAAGAATCTCATCGCCTTCTCGGTCCGAAGCCGTTGGCTTATCGTCTTGTTGACGGCGCTCGCCGCGCCGCTTGGCGTATGGTCGCTTATGCGATTGCCAATCGACGCCGTGCCGGACATCACCAACAATCAGGTGCAGATCAACGCCTTCGCGCCGGCGCTTTCCGCCTTCGAGATCGAAAAGCAAGTCACCTATCCGATCGAGAACGCGATCGCGGGAATACCCGGGCTCGAATACACCCGCTCGCTTTCGCGCAACGGCTTCGGCCAAGTGACCGCCGTCTTCGCCGACAACGTCGACATTTACTTCGCGCGCCAACAGGTCGCCGAGCGCCTGACGCGCGCCAAGGAGAATTTTCCGCCCGGCGTCGATTCGCATATGGGCCCGGTCGCGACCGGCCTTTCTGAAATTTACATGTGGTCGGTTGACTACGCGCCGCACGCCAACGAGAAGCCGGCGCGTGACGGGGAGCCCGGCTGGCAGCGCAATGGCGATTATCTGACGCCCGAAGGGCAAAGGCTGCGGACCCTGCTTGAAAGGACCGCCTATCTGCGAACCGTGCAGGATTGGATCATCAGGCCGCAACTGCGCACTGTTCCAGGAGTCGCCGGCGTCGACTCGCTTGGCGGCTACATCAAGGAATATCACGTTCAGCCCGACCCCGCGAAAATCTTCGCTCTCGGACTCTCTTTCGCCGATCTCGCCGGCATTATCGAGCGCAACAACATCAGCCGCGGCGCCGGCTATGTTGAACGCAATGGCGAGGGTCTCGTCGTGCGCAGTCCGGGTCGCCTCGAATCAATCGAAGACATCGCTAAAGTCGTCGTCTCGACGCGCGGCGGCACGCCGGTGCGCGTCGAGGACATCGCCCAGGTGGGCGTTGGACGCGAATTGCGCATGGGCAGCGCCAGCATGAATGGCGAAGAGGTCGTGATCGGCACTGCGCTGATGCTGATCGGCGCCAACAGCCGCGAAGTGTCGAGCGCGGTCGACGCCAAAATGAACGAGATTCGGCGATTGCTGCCGCCCGGCATTGAAGTGCGCACGATTCTGAACCGCACGCTTCTCGTCAACGCCACGATCAAGACGGTCGCCTTGAATCTCGTCGAGGGCGCGGCGCTCGTCATCCTCGTGCTCTTCGTGATGCTCGACAATTTCAGAGCGGCGCTCGTGACGGCGATGGTCATTCCGCTGACGATGCTGCTGCTTGGCGTTGGCATGTACGCCGGAAAGATCAGCGCCAATCTGATGAGCCTTGGCGCGCTCGATTTCGGATTGATCGCGGACGGCGCGATTATCGTCACCGAGAACTGCCTGCGTCGTCTGACGCAGCGCCAGAATGCCTTAGGCCGCGCCCTCACGCTCGAGGAACGGCTGACGACGGTCATCGACTCGGCGGTCGAGATGCGGCGTCCAACTGTCTATGGACAGGCGATCATCATTCTCGTTTATGTGCCGATCCTGACCTTTTCGGGTGTCGAAGGAAAGATGTTCCATCCGATGGCGATGACCGTCATCATGGCGCTTGCTTCCGAATTCATTCTGTCGCTGACGTTCTTTCCGGCGATGATCGCCATTGCGCTTTCAGGACGCGTGCGCGAATCTGAAAATTTCGTCGTTAGCGCGCTCAAGCGCGCCTATGAGCCGATCTTGCAATGGGCGATGGCCGCGCCTTTCAAGCCTATCGCTATTGGCGCGGGCGCCTTCGTTCTCGCGGCGCTTCTCTATCTGACGCTGGGTGAAGAGTTCGTTCCAACGCTCGATGAAAAAAACCTCGCCATGCAGGCGAATCGGATCCCGAGCGCGTCGCTCACTCAGGCGCAAACGATGCAGTTCGAGATTGAACGCGCGTTGCGCAGTTTCCCTGAGGTCGACTATGTCTTCTCCAAGACCGGCACGGCGGAGATCGCAACCGATCCGATGCCGCCGAATCTGACCGACACTTTCATTATGCTGAAGCCGCACGAGCAGTGGCCTGACCCCAGCCTCGATAAAACGGCGCTCATTGAGAAGATGCAGAAGCGGCTCGCGCAACTGCCGGGCAATGCTTATGAGTTCACGCAGCCCATTCAACTGCGCTTCAATGAATTGCTCGCCGGCGTGCGCGGCGACATCGCCGTGAAAGTGTTCGGCGATAATTTCGACGTCATGTTGAAAGCCGCCAATCAGATCGCCGGCATTCTCAATACGGTCAAGGGCGCGACCGACGTGAAGGTCGAACAGGTGGTTGGATTGCCTGTCCTCGATGTCGCAGTCGACAAGGCCGCGATCGCGCGCCTCGGCCTCAGCGTCGCTGCGGTGCAGGACGTGATCGGCGCAGCGATTGGCGGACAGAGAGCTGGCGTGGTGTTCGAAGGCGACCGCCGCTTTCCCATTGTTGTTCGTCTGCAGGATAATTTACGTGAAGACGCGCAGGCGCTAGAATCCATTCCCGTCGCGCTTCCTTCTGCGGCCGCCGCCGCGCCTGTCGTGCTGCTCAAGCAAGTGGCGAAATTTTCGATCGTCGACGGACAGAACCAGATTTCGCGTGAGAACGGCCGCCGAAGGGTTGTGGTCACCGCCAATGTGCGCGGACGCGACATCGCCTCGGTCGTCGACGAGGCGCGAGCGAAGATCGAATCGAAAGTGACTCTGCCGCCTGGGTATTGGATCGCCTGGGGCGGCCAGTTCGAAAATCTCGCCGCGGCGCGCGCACGCTTGATGATCGTCGTGCCGATCTGTTTTTTCCTGATTTTCATATTGCTCTATTCGGCCCTAGGCTCAGTGCGCGACGCGCTGCTGGTGTTCACCGCAGTGCCGCTGGCGCTTTCTGGCGGCGTCGCCGCATTATTCCTGCGCGGCATGCCGATGTCCGTCTCGGCGGCCGTGGGCTTTATTGCGCTATCAGGCGTCGCGGTGCTGAATGGTCTCGTCATGCGCACCTATATCTCGCAATTGATCGCCGGCGGCATGCCCGAGCGCGCGGCGATCTTCAAAGGCGCGATAACGCGACTGCGCCCGGTCGCCATGACGGCGCTGGTCGCGTCGCTCGGCTTTCTGCCGATGGCGCTTGCGACCGGCACGGGCGCCGAAGTGCAAAAACCCATTGCGACAGTTGTTATCGGCGGCCTGATCAGCGCGACGCTCCTCACGCTGGTTGTGTTGCCGGCCCTTTATGCGTTCTTTTGCCGTTCGCCGGAGTCGACTTCCTCGCAATCCAGCGGGGGCTGACCGGTGAGCATGCGCGGCGCCGCCTCGATCGTGATCTGCCTCTTGGCGGCAGGCGGCGCAGGGCAGGCCGAAACCCTGACGGGCGCGATGTGCCGCGCCTATAACGCCAATCCGCAGCTCAACGCCGGCAGAGCGGAGTTGCGCGCGATCGACGAAAGAGTGCCGCAGGCGCAGGCGGGCATGAGGCCGCGCGTTACGGGCGACGCCTATCTCGGCGTGCAGCGCAATCGCCTGGTCACGAAGCAGCGCGACGTCGATGTCAATGATCCAACCAACACCTCGGTCACCAAGAATATTCAGAACGGCGCCAGCGTTCCCCGGTCCGCGCATTTGACCGTCGAACAACCGATATTCGACGGGTTCAAAGCGCAAAATGAGACGCGCGCGGCGGAATCTGGCGTCTTCGCCGGGCGCGAGCGTCTGCGGTTAACCGAGCAGCGCGTCTTATTCGACGCCGTCACCTCCTATATGAACGTCTTGCGCGACACGGCGGCGCTCAAACTTCAGGAAAGCAATGTCGCGGTCCTGACGGAACAATTGCGACAGACGCGCGAGCGCTATGAATATGGGCAGATCACGCCGACCGACGTCGCCCAGGCCGAAGCGCGGCTCGCGGCGGGAAAATCCCTGGCAAGCGCGGCGCGCGCGACGCTGGACGCCAGCATAGGCGTCTATCGCAAGACCGTCGGAGTCGAGCCGACGAAGCTTGCGCCGGGCGCGCCGATCGACCGATTGCTGCCGAAGTCTCGCGAAGAAGCCGAGCACATCGCGCAGACCGAACATCCCTTCATCCTCGCGGCTCTTCACGACGCCGATGTCGCCGAGCTCGGCATTAAGGCGCTCGAATCGGAATTCATGCCGAAATTTTCGATTGTCGGCGATGTTTTTTCGCAGACTGACCTCAGCGGTATCGGCAATCGTAACGTGGGCGCCAAAATTCTCGGACATCTCAACGTGCCGATTTACGAGGGCGGCCTGACGTCCTCTCGCGTGCGGCAGGCCAAGGAGACCGCCGGCCAGCGCCGCTTCGACGTCGACGTTGCGCGCGCTGAAATAGTCTCGCTGGTGCGCGCCTATTGGGGTGCGCTGCAGGCCGCCAAGACGCAAATCGCCGCGGCGCAAACGCAGATCGCCGCCGCCGAGCGCGCGCTCTATGGCGTTAGAGAAGAAGCCAAGGCCGGTCAGCGGACGACGCTCGATATTTTGAACGCGCAGCAGGAGCTGCTCAATGCGCGCATTGCCCTTGTCGCGGCGCAACGCGACCGCGTCGTCGCGTCCTACGCCGTGCTCTCCTCCTTGGGGCGCCTCTCTTCGGCATGGCTCGGCCTGACGCCCGATGGCTACGATCCTGCAATTCACTTCGACCAGGTGAAGGATCTCTGGGGCGATCCGACGACGCCCGACCGTTAATTTAAGATGCGCAGCGGCGACGCGATAAGATGCTATAAGCTTAAGAAAGACGCGGCGCATTCACGCGGCGAATAATAAGATGAAGGGAAGGGAAAATCATGCGAGGCGCTTTTATCACGCTCATTGTCGCGGCGGCGCTAACGTCGCTATCCGTAAACTCGGCCAACGCTTTCTGCATGTTCGGCAACTGCGATCCGACCGAGGCGCATGCGCGGCAGATCTTCGAAAACCTGCTCAAGGAGCGATTCGACAAGCCGGGCAAGATCATCGAATTCAAGCAGACGATGAGCGAGGCTCTCGAAATGCATGCGACGGGCGAGAAGGGCTTTGAGATTTTCTTCAATGCGCGGGTCGAATTTCCCGAAGGCGCCAATCTCGAATGCAAGCCCGATGACGCGGGACAGTATTCGGAAGGCTGCTCGGCGGGAAAACATTATGTGACGGCGCCGCGCAGCGTCGATCCCAAGGGGAAGCAATATGTGCCGCCGGGCGCGACGGTGAGCTTTGACGAGGAATATCGCTTCTATGCGGACCCTAAAGGCTGGAAAGGTCCGGACGGCAACGTCTACTCGCAGTAAGACGCGTCCTTAAAAAATTGTGGGCGCGCAATGAATGCGCGCCCAAAGATTTATATCGTTTTCCAGTCCGAAAATTTCGGCTCAGAGATCCTTGGAGTTCTGCGGGCAGCCGCACTTCTCGTCGCAAGCCTTCTTATTGGCGGCGACCTCAGCTTGATTGGCGCCATAATTCATCTTGCGCGAGATGAAATCATCGTCGCACTTCTGCGCGCATTTGGCCTGCTTGTCCTCGTCCGCGTTGCGGACGTCGCAATCCGCGAAAGCCGGGCTGATCATGCCGACGACGAGAGCCGCCGCCGTCACAATGGCGTATTTGTTCATTTGGTGTTTCCTTTGGTAGCCCGAGCTGGGCGTTTGGATTACGCTTGCGCTAGGACCTCTCCCACCTCAGCAGTAATAGCATCACCGAACGCGACAAGCGGGCCGGACGATGTCGTATGTAGCCGCCTATGTCAATTGCGCGTCACTTCCGCGACAACTCGCGCCGTTGCATAAAACGACGGCGTCGACCACGAAAAATGCCGTGTTTCCTATAACTTGAGACCAGCGAGATTCGTCGACCGACTCCGGCGACGGACGGGCGCAGCCCAAAAAGGACGCGCGATCGCTCGCGCGCCCGTGCTCGGGGTCAAAACTGAAGAGTCTTAAAGGTTCTTCGAGTTCTGCGGGCAACCGCACTTCTCGTCGCACGCCTTCCTGGCGGCCTTGACCTTGCCCATGTCCGCGGTAAAGCCCATCTGTTCCTTGAGATAGGCGTCCTCGCACTTGCTGGCGCAAACCGCCTGGTCGTCATCGCCATGCGTATCGCAGCTGATGGCGGTCGCTGGGCTCGGCGCGCGCTGACCGACAGCGGCGTCGAAAGCGAAAGACGGCGCAGTCATCGTCAGAAACAAAGCGGCCGTCGCCGCCAAGGCGTATTTGGTCATCTGTTGATTTCCTCTTCTTCGCGTCGTGACTTTTTCTTTTTTAGAGCGTCGCGTTGAACGTATTCCAACCGCAACGGCCCGAATTCAACGCTGTCGGATGACCTTGAGTGAGTCAATCGTTTTTTTCGTGCGTTTTAAGGGGCGAGTTGTCGCAATACGTATGGAAGAATGCCGCCGTTCTTGAAGTATTCTAATTCGTCGAGCGTATCGATGCGCGCGAGCAGCGGCGCGGTTTTGGTGGACCCATCCGGGAAGGAGATCGAAACGACCAATGTCTTGCGCGGCGTAAGTCCCTCGCGCAAGCCATGAATAGTGACGGTCTCATCGCCTTTTAAGGCGAGCGTGTCCCAGCCTGTCCCTTCGGCAAAAGTGAGCGGCAACACGCCCATGCCGACAAGATTGGAACGGTGGATGCGCTCGAAACTCTTCGCGATCACGGCGCGAACGCCAAGCAGCATGGCGCCCTTCGCCGCCCAGTCGCGAGACGAGCCATTGCCATATTCGGCGCCGGCGAAAACGACGAGCGGCGCGCCCTCGGCTCCGTAACGCATGGCGGCGTCATAGATCGACATGATCTCGCCGCCCGGATAATGGCGGGTCAATCCGCCTTCCGGCGTTAGGCCATTCTCGTCGCGCATGATGTGATTCTTGATGCGGATGTTGGCGAAAGTCCCGCGCATCATCACTTCGTGATTGCCGCGGCGCGTGCCGTATTGATTGAAGTCGGCGGGCGCGACGCCATGGTCGATGAGCCATTTGCCGGCGGGAGAAGCCGCCTTTATCGAACCTGCGGGCGAGATGTGATCGGTGGTGATCTTATCGCCGAAAAGCGCGAGGATGCGCGCGCCGACAATGTCTTCGATGGGCTTGGGTTCGCGCTTAAGGCCGACGAAATAAGGCGGATTGCGCACATAGGTGGAGTGATCGTCCCACCCATAAGTCTCGCTGCTTGGCGCTTCGACCGCGCGCCAATGTTCGTCGCCCGAAAAGACATTCGCGTAAGTTTCGCGAAACAGATTGCGCGTCACCTGATTGCGGATGAAGGTCGCGATCTCCGTATTCGCCGGCCAAATGTCGCGCAGATAGACGGGCGCTCCGGCGCCGTCATGTCCGAGCGGCTCCTTCGTTAAATCGATGGCGATCGTTCCCGCGAGCGCGTAAGCGACGACGAGCGGCGGCGAGGCGAGGTAATTCGCCTGGACGTCAGGATTGACGCGCCCTTCGAAATTGCGATTGCCCGATAGCACCGACGCCGCGACGAGGTCATGCGCATTGATGGTCTTCGAGATCGCGGGCGGCAACGGCCCGGAGTTGCCGATACAGGTCGTGCAACCGAAGCCGACGAGATTGAAGCCGAGATCGTCGAGATATTTCTGCAGTCCTGACTTGGCGAGATATTGCGCGACGACCTGACTGCCCGGCGCGAGCGACGTCTTCACCCAAGGCTTCGTCTTCAATCCGCGCGCAATGGCGTTGCGCGCCAGCAATCCGGCGCCGATGAGCACGCTCGGGTTCGAAGTGTTGGTGCAGGAAGTGATGGCGGCGATGACCACGTCGCCATGACCGAGATCGAAGCTTTCCCCCTCGACGCCGTAGCGCTGCCCGAGCCCGTCTTCCTTTTTATATTCGGTTGCGAGGGCGCCGACGAACGCCGACCCGACTTCAGCGAGCGACGCCCGGCTCTCCGGACGCTTCGGGCCCGCGAGAGAGGGCGTCACCTCCGCAAGGTCGAGGGTCAGCGTATCAGTGAATTCCGGATCAGCCGCGCCGGCTTCGCGCATCATGCCCTGCGCGCGGGCATATGCCTCTATCAATGCGATTCGATCATCAGCCCGACCCGACATGCGCAGATAAGCAAGCGTCTCCTGATCGATTGGGAAGAAGCCGCAGGTCGCGCCATATTCAGGCGCCATATTGGCGATCGTCGCGCGATCGGCGAGGCTCATATGATCGAGGCCTTCGCCGAAGAACTCGACGAATTTTCCGACCACGCCCTTTTTGCGCAGCATCTGCGTGACGGTCAGAACGATGTCCGTCGCCGTCACCCCTTCTTTCGGCGCGCCGGTCAGCTTGAAGCCGATCACCTCCGGCGCGAGCATTGACAGCGGTTGGCCGAGCATCGCGGCTTCCGCCTCGATGCCGCCGACGCCCCAGCCAAGAACGGCAAGGCCGTTGATCATGGTTGTGTGCGAATCGGTGCCGACGAGCGTGTCGGGATAGGCGAGTTCGACCGTCTTGCCGTCGATGCGCTCGCTGCGCGTCCAGACGGTCTGCCCCAGATATTCAAGATTGACCTGATGGCAGATGCCGGTGCCCGGAGGCACGACACGGAAATTGTCGAAGGCCGACTGGCCCCATTTCAGAAAGCGGTATCGCTCGCCATTGCGCTCATATTCGAGCTCGACATTGCGGGCGAAAGCCTGCGGCGTTCCGAAACTGTCGACGATCACCGAATGATCGATGACGAGATCGACAGGCACGAGCGGATTGATCTTCTGCGCCGTCCCGCCGAGCGCGACGACGGCGTCGCGCATCGCCGCGAGGTCGACGACCGCCGGCACGCCGGTGAAATCCTGCATCAGCACGCGCGCCGGCCGGAAGGCGATCTCGCGTTCAGTCTTGCCCTTTTCCTCAAGCCATTTGGCGAGGGTTTCGATCGACTCCTTGGTGACCGAACGGCCGTCTTCATTGCGCAGCAAATTTTCGAGGACGACCTTGAGCGAATAGGGCAGGCGGGAGACGCCTCGAAGCCCGTTTTCCTCCGCAGCCTTTAATGAAAAGTATTGATAGGACCGATCGCCGACGACGAGCGTCTGGCATGCCTTGAAACTGTTGAGAGAAGCCATGGAAGGGTCCTTGCGGCGTGGAAAGGCGCGCCCTTTCTAGGAAATTCCATGCCATCGGGGCAAATAGAAAAGCCGAGCCGAAAATCGAGCTAAGCGCGTCGTTCGCCGCGCAGCGGCCGTTCCTCCATGCGCGCCAGGAAGATAAGTGACAGGCCCGTGCAAACGGCGAGCGCGAGAAAAACCAGACGAAAGCTCGAAAGCAAAGCGGCGCCGTCGGCGTTGGCGTTCAACTCCTCAAGCAATTGCGCGCGGCCGCCGCCGATCGCCAGCGCGGCGAAAAGTGCGACGATCGCGCCCGCAGCAAGCTGCCGAAAGAATTGCATCGAAGCCGTCGCCGTTCCGAGATCGCGCGAATCGACCGCGTTCTGCACCGAGACTGTCGCAATCGGCAGCATAGCGCCAATCCCGAAAGTCGTGACCGTAAGCAAGGCGTTGAGCAAGAGAAGCGAGCGGCCGGCGCCCGCGCTCATCATCGCCGCCGCGCCGAGCGCCGCGAGAACGCCGGCGACGAGCCCCAGAATCGGCGCCGCTTTGTAATGCTTCACATGCGCCATCAATCGTCCGGACAGTGTGGCGCCAACGACGGTGCCGACCATCAGCGGGATCAGCGTCAACCCTGAATCGGTCGCATTCATGCCGGCGCAGATTTCGTAATAGATGGGCATCACGACCGAGAGCCCGACGAAAGCGCCGATACCGAAGGAACTCGAGAAAATAGCGTCGCGCACAATTCGAAGTCCGAGAATGCGCAACGGAATGAGCGGCTCTTCGACGCGCGCCGTGCGCCAGGCGAAGAGCCCCCATGCGAGAGCCGAGGCGGCGAGGAGGCCAAGAATCGGCGCTGAGCGCCAGGGATAGCGAACGCCGCCCCAGCCGAGCGCCAGGACGAGAAGACCGGAAGCCGCCACCAGCAAAATTGCGCCAAGATAATCGACGCGATGCGGATGACGCGTCTCTGGGAGGCGTTTCAAGCGCGCGTTGACGATAATGAGCGCCGCGAGGCCAAGCGGCAGATTGATCCAAAAGATCAGCGACCAATGCCAATATTGCGCAAAAAAGCCGCCGAGCGCCGGGCCGGCGATGCTCGAGGTGATGAACACAGCGGCGAAATAGGATTGGTAGCGGCCGCGCTCTCGCGGCGAGACGAGATCTGCGACGATCGTTTGGCCGAGCGAGATCAGGCCGCCGCCGCCGAGACCCTGGATCACCCGCGCTCCGGCGAGCGCGGCCATGCTCGGGGCCAAGGCGCAAGCGACCGACCCGATCACGAAAGTGGCCACGCCAACAAGGATGACGATGCGCCGGCCATAGACGTCGGCGAATTTCCCATAGAGCGGCGTCACTACGGTCGCGGCGATGAGATAGGCCGTCACGATCCAGGGGAGGTCCTGCGGGTCGCCGAGATCCACCGCGATGGTCGGCAGAGCGGTGACCACGATCGTCTGGTCGAGAGCCGAGAGCAGCATTGCGAGGCCGAGCCCGAACATGACCTGTCGCAGTTCGGCGGCGTTTGGCGGCGTGTTAGCGGACATGACCTCGGGGCGGGGAACGGACGAGGAGCCTATACAATGTTGCGGCGCGAAACGATACCCTGGCCGAGCTCAGCGCGCTTGGTCGATCACACGCAGCAGCGCCGCCGCATCGGCGATCTCGTGCAGCAGCGGATCGCCGGCGCTTTTGGGCCTCTCGCGCGCGAGGGCGCGCAGCGCCTGTTCGGAGGCCACAGTTCGCGGCGCCACGCCGCGCCTTTTTGCAATCGCGAGCCGCTCGGCCTCGAGCGCGCACAAAAGCCGCGCCTCGTCGACGGTGAGCGGTGGATGCTCCTGCTGAATCGGCGCACTGGTCGGCGCGGGCGCGATTTGGGAAATGTCTTCCTCGACTTCCGCAACGTCGTCCCGAGACGCGAAGCCGCTTGCGAGCGCTGCGCGCCATCCGAGAGCGAGCGACGACAGGCGGCGAGGCCACGCGATTGGTCCGCCGCGGCAATGGTCGCATCTGCCGCAGGGCGCGCTTTCCTCTCCGAATTCGGCGAGGAGCCGCATAAAGCGGCATCCCGGCGCAGCCGCGAGCCGGGCCATCGCCTGACGTCTGGCGTAATCCCCGGCCGCCGCTTCATTGTCTTGCGCCGCTTCCGGGATGCGCCAGCGCAACGCCAGCTCCGCAGGCGAAAACAGCGTCAGAGCGCGAGCGGGCGCGCCGTCGCGCCCGGCCCGGCCGATCTCCTGATAATAGCCCTCGACCGAGGTCGGCAGATCGGCGTGAACGATGAACCGCACATCTGGCTTATCGACGCCCATGCCGAAGGCGATGGTCGCGACCATCACCGCGCCCTTGTGCGTAAAGAAGGCGTCCTGACTCTCTGAGCGCGTATGGGCGTCGAGTCCCGCGTGATAGGGCAGCGCGTCGAAACCGAGCCGCGAGAGTTCGCGCGCCAGCGTGTCGGTCTTGTTGCGTGAGTTGCAATAGATGATCCCGCTTTCCTTCGCGCCGCCCTTGCGCGCAAAGTCGACGGTCTGGCGCAGTCCGGCGCGCTTTTGCGCGAAATCGAGAGAAAGATTCGGCCGCGCGAAGGAGCGCTGAAAAATCTGCGGCGGTCGGGAAAACAGCGTGCGGACGATGTCGTCGCGCGTGCGCGGACTGGCCGTCGCGGTGACCGCGAGCATCGGCGGCGCGCCGAGCTTTCGCGCAATCTCGCCAAGCGCGCGATAGTCGGGGCGAAATTCATGACCCCAATGCGAGACGCAATGCGCCTCGTCGATTGCGAAGAGCTTGATGCGTATGTTGCGCAATAAATGCTGCGTTCCCTCCTGGGCGAGGCGCTCGGGGGCGGCGTAAAGGAGCTTTGCCCGGCCCGACGCGACGGCGTCGATCGCCGCCGCTTCCTCGTCCTCCTGCATCGAATGCAGCGCGACGGCGCTGAGGCCCTTATCGGCGAGGGTTCGAAGCTGGTCGCGCATCAGCGCAATGAGCGGCGAGCAGACGAGAACGAGTCCGCCGCCAGGGGCGGCGGCCGGCAACTGGTAGAGGAGGGATTTGCCGGAGCCCGTCGGCATGATGGCGATCGCGTCGCGGCCGGCGAGCAAGGCGTCGACGACCTCCGCCTGCCCCGGCAGAAAGTCCGCAAAGCCGAAAATGCTGCGCAGCAATTCCTGCGCTTCGGCCAGAGAGGACGGGGTCACTCCGCCCAGCCCGCCATCCAGAGCGCCTGACGGGCGGTGAGGTCCATCACACACCACTCCTGCATCGGACCGGCCATTGTTCCTTTGAAGGTGACCTCCGGCTGCCGGCAGGCGGCGTCCCGCCAGGCGATCCAGGTGCGCTCAGTCTTGCGGAGATTGTCGCTCGCCTCCTTGTCCATCTTGGCGAGCGCCGCGCGATAGGCCGAGTTGAGCCGTAAATCCCAGACCGCCGCCTCGCGGGCGTAGCATTCGTTCAGCACGGCGTTCGACGTATTGCCTTCCTTCTGGATGCAGGTCTTGGCGAGCGCGCCGACGCAGCTTGATCGATCGTGCCCCGCCTTCTCGGCGGCGGCCGCGAGACGGCCTTCGGCGCCGGGCGCTTCTTCGAGCTCGTCTTTCGGCGGCGGCGCTTTTTTGGCTTTTTCAGCGGCGAGCGCGAGACAGGCGTCGATTTCGGCGCGGTCCTCTTTTGAGGGCTCCTCCGCGAGCGCCGGGGCCGGGGCCGCCACGATACAGGCGAGAATAAGAAGCGCGGCGCGGATCATTCTTCTCTCCCTTATGCCGATCCAAGCAGCGCTTCGGCGATCTCGCGCCATTCGTCTTCGAGCGCGCCTTTGTGCGGCTCGCGCTGCGCGCGCCGATACCAATAGGAGGCGTTCGAAAGATCGCCTTCCTTGCGATGGAGATAGGCGTGGACCCACATGCTGTCGGGATCGGATTTGTCGTCGACGCATTTATGCGCCGCGTTCCAATCGCCCTTGGCGTCGAACCACAGCGCCCGAAGCGGCGGCGGGAGCGCGGGCGGCCCATCCGCGGAAAGCGAAGCGAGAAAAGCGTTGAGGGTCATGGTTTTTAGCCGAAGAAATCCTAAAGCGCCATGTTAGCGCCAAAGCGGCCCGACGTTGACTCGGAAGCCAGTCGCGCATAAAAACCCCACACATCTCGAAAGAGAACCCTAAACCCGCCGAGCCGCCCGAGAGGCGGCAGGCCAACGCCCGGCAGCGCGATGCGCCCCCGGGCGCGTTTTGTTTTGGAGCGTCGTCCGCTCCCCCAGGAGAAAACCATGTTCGAGAGCCTTTCCGACAAGCTCTCCGGCATTTTCGATAAGCTGACACGGCGCGGCGCGCTTTCCGAGGCCGACGTCAACGAAGCGCTGCGCGAAATCCGCCGCGCGCTGCTCGAGGCCGACGTCGCGCTCGACGTCGTGCGCTCCTTCACCGACAAGGTCCGCGACCGGGCGGTCGGCGCTGGCGTCATCAAATCGGTCACGCCCGGCCAGATGGTCGTCAAGATCGTCAACGACGTGCTGATCGAGACGCTCGGCCAGGACGCGCAGCCGATCGATCTCGCCGCGACCCCGCCGGTCGCCATCATGATGGTCGGCCTGCAGGGCGCGGGCAAAACCACGACCACCGCCAAGATCGCCAAGAGGCTCAAGGAACGCCACGGCAAGCGCACGCTGATGGCCTCGCTCGACGTCAAGCGGCCGGCGGCGCAGGAGCAGCTCGCCGTGCTCGGCCGGCAGGTCGAGGTCGACACGCTGCCGATCGTCGCCGGCCAGACGCCGGTGCAGATCGCCAAGCGCGCGATGGAGGCCGCACGGCTGCAAGGCTTCGACGTCGTGCTGCTCGACACCGCCGGACGCACGCATATCGACGAGCCGCTGATGCAGGAGATGGCGGAGATCAAGACCTCCGCCAAGCCGCATGAAATCCTGCTTGTCGCCGACGCGCTGACCGGCCAGGACGCGGTCAATCTCGCCAGTAATTTCGACGAGCGGGTCGGTCTGACCGGCATTGTATTGACGCGTATGGACGGCGATGGCCGCGGCGGCGCGGCGCTCTCCATGCGCTATGTCACCGGCAAGCCGATCAAGCTCATCGGCGTCGGCGAAAAGATGGACGCGCTCGACGAGTTTTCGCCGACGCGCATCGCCAATCGCATTCTCGGCATGGGCGACATCGTCGCGCTGGTCGAAAAGGCCGCCGCCGCGATTGACGCCGAGCAGGCGCGCAAGGCCGCCGAGCGGATGGCCAAGGGCAAATTCGATCTGCAGGACCTCTGCGATCAGCTCGCCCAGGTGGAAAAGATCGGCGGTCTCGGCGGCATCATGGGCTTGCTGCCCGGCGTCGCCAAGATGAAGGATCAGATCGCCTCCTCCGGTTTCGACGACAGGATGGTGAAGCGCCAGCGCGCCATCATCCTCTCGATGACGCCGAAGGAACGGCGCAACCCCGACCTGCTGAAGGCCTCGCGCAAAAAGCGCATCGCCGCTGGCTCCGGCGCCAAGGTCGAAGAGATCAACAAGCTCCTAAAGCAGCATCGGCAGATGGCCGATCTGATGAAGTCGTTCGGCGCCGGCAAGCGCGGCGGAATGATGGGCAAGGCCGCGCAAATGATGGGGCTTGGCCCCGGCATGCAGATGCCGTCGCAGGAGGAGCTGCAGAAGCTGCAGGAAAAGCTCGGCGTTCAGCAGCCGAAGGCGCCCAGCGGCATTCCGGCTGCGCCGCCTCCGGATCTCTTAGGCAAGCCGAGCCTTCCGGGGCTCGGCGGCGGACTGCTGAGCGGGCTTAACCCGTTCGGAAAAAAGAAATAGGCAATCGGTCTTCGGCCGTCGGCAGTCGTTTTTTTTCGACCTGCCGACTGCCTATTGCCGACTGCCGATGCGTAAACGAAAGAGGAAAGAAAACATGTCCCTTAAAATTCGTCTCGCCCGCGGCGGCGCCAAGAAGCGCCCCTTCTACCGCGTCGTCATCGCCGACTCGCGTTCGCCGCGCGACGGCCGCTACATCGAGAAGATCGGCCATTTCGATCCCTTGAAGGAAAAGGACGCGGCTGACCGTCTGGTGCTCGACGTCGAAAAGGCGAAAGCCTGGCTCTCGAAGGGCGCTCAGCCGACCGATCGCGTCTCGCGCCTGCTCGACGGCCTCGGCCTGATGAAGCGCGAAGCGCGCAACAATCCGCAGAAGGCGCAGCCGAAGAAGAAGGCGCAGGAGCGCGCCGCCGCCGCGGCCGAAGCCGCGGGCGCTGCGGAAGCGCCGGCGGCGTAAGTCTGCTGTGCGCGGCGCTTTATCCGCCCTCATGCTGAGGAGGCTCCGCAGGAGCCGTCTCGAAGCGCGAGGGCGGACAGCGCGCGCGGCGATTTCCTCGTCCTTCGAGACGCAAGCTCCTCAGGATGAGGAAATCGAATGAGGGAGCGCGCCAAGGAGAAGGGGTTCGTCCTCCTCGGCCGCTTCGGCGCGCCGCACGGCGTGCGTGGCGAAATCCGTCTGCAGAGCTTCACGAGCGATCCGCTGGCGATCGCGGACTATGACGGCCTGACCGACAAAAGCGACGCGCGTAATTTCAAGCTGCTGTCCGTACGCCCACAGGGCAAGGACATGCTCGTCGTTAAGGTCGAGGGGGTCGATGATCGCAACGGCGCCGAGGCCTTAAACGGCGTCGAACTTTACCTTCCGCGCGAAAAGCTGCCCGCGCCGGAAGAGGACGAATTCTATATCGCCGATCTCGTCGGCCTTCGCGCCGAAACGCCGGATGGCGAGACAATCGGAGTCATTGTCGCTGTGCGCAATTTTGGCGCAGGAGACATTCTGGAGGTGGCGCCCATTCAGGGGGGCGAAACCTTGATGTTTCCCTTCGCCAAGGCGGTGGTTCCGATCGTCGACATCAAAGCCGCGCGCGTCATTGTCGAGCCGCCAGCGGAAATTGAGGAAGATTCCTGAGCGCTTCCTTCGCGCAGGCCGCGTGACGATTTATCTCAGCAGCTACATCCGCAACTCGGCGCCATTCACCACGTTCGAATGATGTGAGAATGTCCTCGTCCAGTTCGCGTTCTTCTTCCATTTTGCTCACCTTACGCCGGTCGCCGCCGCAAAGCGCCTGCTTTCCGATGTAGACCATCGCATGTCATAACCGCTCCATGTGGCGCGCGACGGTTCTGACCCTTTTTCCCGAGATGTTTCCGGGTCCGCTCGGGCTTTCGCTTGCGGGCGACGCGCTTTCGCGCGGCGTCTGGGCGCTGGAGACGAGGCAAATCCGCGAGCATGGGCTCGGGCGCCATCGCGCCGTCGACGACACGCCGGCCGGCGGCGGCCCCGGCATGGTGATGCGCGCCGACGTGCTGGCCGCAGCGCTCGACGCAGCGGCGCCTGCCGATGACCCGCGCCCGCGCCTGCTCATGACCCCCCGCGGCAGGCCGCTGACGCAGGCGCGCGCGCGTGAACTGGCGCAGGGTCCGGGCGCGATCATTCTTTGCGCGCGTTTCGAAGGCGTCGACGAGCGCATTATCGAAGCCCGCGCGCTTGAAGAAATTTCGATCGGCGATTTCGTGCTTTCGGGCGGCGAGATCGCGGCGCTGGCGCTTATCGACGCCTGCGTGCGACTGATCCCCGGCGTGATGGGCGAAGAAGCGTCGGGCGTCGAAGAAAGTTTTGAGGCGGGCCTCCTCGAATATCCGCACTACACGCGGCCCCGCGACTTCGAGGGACGCGACATCCCGGATGTGTTGCTCTCCGGCGATCACGCCAGGATCGCCAAATGGCGCCATGAGCAGGCCCTAGCGCTCACCCGCGCGCGCCGTCCAGACCTCTTGGCGCAGCCGAGCAGCGCTTCCCGCCGTCGCTGAATCTCTCCCGCCCTGCTCGATTTTTCATCTGGTCCGCCAAAACGCGCGATCTAGCTATTGAGCAGCTTCCCCAGGCTTCAGCCTGGAGCCGGGGCGTTGGAGCGCGGCTCGCGAAAAAGTGGAAACCGGTTTTTCGCACAAAGCGCGCTCCAAATTTTTGGAATCGATCACGTTATCTGCATTTGGGCGATTCCGCCCAAATGCTGCGTGATCTAGGAGGCCCGCACATGCAGAAAGTAAAGACGCAGATGCACCCCGATACAGAACGTTCCGCGCTGGCGACGCCGACCGATCTTGAAAAGCAGTCGACGATGAAGGTCGCTGCGGAAATCAACAAGCTCGTCGCCGACGCCTTGACGCTTTATCTCAAGACGAAGAACTTCCATTGGCATATGAGCGGACCGCATTTCCGCGACTATCATCTGCTGCTTGATGAGCAGGCGAGCCAGATCTACGCCACCGTCGATCCGCTCGCCGAGCGGGTGCGCAAGCTCGGCCAACCGACTCTGCGCTCGATCGGGCAGGTCTCCAAGCTGTCGCGCATCAAGGACAATAATGAGGAATTCGTTTCGCCTTATGGCATGCTTTGCGAATTGCTCGAAGACAATAAGTCCATGGCCGAGTCGATGCGCAGCGCGCATAAGGTCTGCGACGACAATGAAGACGTCGCGACGGCGAGCCTTCTCGAAACTTTCCTCGACGAAACCGAGAAGCGGACCTGGTTCCTGTTCGAGGCGGCGCGCGGCGCCGGTCAAGGCGGCCACTAGAGCGCGCTGCGAAAAAGTGGGAACCGGTTTTTCGCGTGGAGCGCGCTCTAAACTTTTGGAATCGATCACGTTATCTGCATTTGGGCGATTCCGCCCAAATGCAGCGTGATCTAGGTGAAGGATGGCCGATTGAGGCGCTAGCGCGTCGGAATGGGCGTGCCGCTGCGATAATCGTAGAAGCCGCGCTGCGTCTTTTTGCCAAGCCAGCCGGCTTCGACATATTTCACGAGCAGAGGGCAAGGGCGGTATTTCGAATCTGCCAGGCCCTCATGCAGCACCTGCATGACCGAGAGACAGGTGTCGAGCCCGATGAAATCGGCGAGCTGCAGCGGCCCCATCGGATGGTTGGCGCCGAGCTTCATCGCCGTGTCGATCGCCTCGACAGAGCCCACGCCCTCGTAGAGCGTATAGACCGCCTCGTTGATCATCGGCAGCAGAATGCGGTTGACGATGAAGGCGGGAAAGTCCTCCGAGACGGTGACCGTTTTGCCGAGCTTGGCGATGAACGCCTTTGCTTCTTCGAATGTGGCGTCATCCGTGGCGATGCCGCGAATGAGTTCGACGAGTTGCATGCGCGGCACCGGATTCATGAAATGAATGCCGATGAAGCGCTCTGGCCGGCCGGTGACGGCGGCGAGACGTGTGATCGAAATGGAGGAAGTGTTGGAGCTGATGATCGCGTCGGGTTTCGCGACCTGCGCCAGCTCGATGAGAATCTGACGCTTGACGTCCTCGACCTCGGTCGCCGCCTCGATGACAATGTCCGAATCGGCGAAATCGGCGATTTTCGGCGCGCCGGATATGCGCGCAAGCGCGGGTTCAATCTTGGAGGCGTCGAGCTGGCCGCGCTCCGCAGCGCGACGCATCTGGGCGGCGACGTCCGCCATGCTCGCGTCTATGCGCTCCTGCGAAATGTCGTTCAGGGCGACGTCATAGCCGGCGAGGGCGCACACATGCGCGATCCCCTTACCCATCTGGCCCGCGCCGATGACGCCGATCTTGCGAATCTCGAAGCCCATGTTTTGACCACCGTCAGCCAAGCCAGCGCCGGACAACAAGCGGCGCGCCGCGCTGAACGCGTGCCGCAGTGCAATATAACTGCGTTCCTCTGCAAGGAAAACAAAGAAAAAGCAACTGCGGAGCGCTTAGAAGCGAGCGCTCGGCCAATTTCGCAGCCGCCGCGCCAGCCATGACCGGAGCGGCGGCTGTTGTCTCTCGTCAGCGGCCGATCTTCGCCAGCTCCGCGTCGAGCTCCGGCAAGGCGGTGAAGAGGTCGGCGACAAGGCCATAGTCGGCGACCTGAAAAATTGGCGCCTCCTCGTCCTTGTTGATCGCGACGATCACTTTCGAATCCTTCATGCCCGCGAGATGCTGAATCGCGCCTGAAATTCCGGCGGCGATGTAGAGGTCCGGCGCCACCGCTTTTCCGGTCTGGCCGACCTGCAAGTCATTGGGGGCGTAGCCGGCGTCGACCGCGGCGCGGGACGCGCCGATCGCGGCATTGAGCCGCGTCGCGACGGGGTCGAGCACTTTCTGGAAATTTTCCGCCGAGCCAAGCGCGCGCCCGCCGGAGAGAATGACCCGCGCCGAGGTGAGTTCGGGACGCTCGGATTTCGCCAGCTCTTCGCTCTTGAACGCGGAGACGCCGGGATTAGCCGGCGCGGCGACCGCCTCGATCGGCGCCGATCCGCCCTCGGGCGAAGCCGCAAAGGCGGTGGTGCGCACGGTGATTACTTTCTTTGCGTCCTTCGCCCGAACCGTCTGGATCGCGTTGCCGGCGTAGATCGGCCGCTCGAAAGTGTCGGCGGAGACAACCTTGATGATGTCCGAAACCTGCATGACATCGAGCAGCGCGGCGACGCGCGGCATCACGTTTTTCGTCGCCGAGGTCGACGGCGCAATAATAACGTCATAGGCGCCGGCGAGCGAGACGATCAGCGCGGCGACGGTCTCGGCCAGAACATGGTCGAGCGAAGCGTCTTCGGCATAGAGAACCTTCTCAATGCCGGTGAGCTTCGCCGCCTGCTCGGCCGCGCCCTTCAGCCCGGGACCGACGACGAGAATATGAATGGGGCCGCCGATCTCCTTGGCGGCGGTGAGCGCCTTGGCGGTCGCGGGCGCGAGCGTATTGCCGGCAGTCTCGGCGAGAAGCAGAATCGTCATCTCAGATCACTCCCGCTTCCTTGAGCTTGCCAACGAGTTCGACCACCGAGCCGACCTTGACGCCCGCTTTCCGCTTCGCCGGTTCAGACGTCTTCAACACTTCAAGGCGCGGCGAAATATCGACGCCGTAATCCGACGGCGATTTCACGGCGACCTCTTTCTTCTTCGCCTTGATGATATTGGGGAGCGAGGCGTAACGCGGCTCGTTGAGGCGCAAATCCGTGGTGACGACTGCCGGCAGCTTCAGGCTGACGGTTTGCAGGCCGCCGTCAATCTCGCGCGTCACATCGACAGAGCCGTCGGCCATCTCGACCTTCGAGGCGAAGGCGCCCTGGCCCCAGCCAAGCAGCGCCGCAAGCATCTGGCCCGTCTGATTGCAATCGTCGTCGATCGCCTGCTTGCCCATGATGACGAGCTGCGGCTGTTCTTCCGCGACGACCTTGGCGAGAATCTTGGCGACCGCGAGCGGCTCGACGGTATCGTCGGTCTTCACCAGAATGCCCCGGTCGGCGCCCATGGCGAGACCAGTGCGCAAGGTCTCTTCCGCCTTGGCGGGGCCGATCGTGACCAGCACCACTTCCGTCGCTTTGCCGGCTTCCTTTAAGCGCAGGGCCTCTTCGACGGCGATCTCGTCGAAGGGGTTCATCGACATTTTTACATTGGCGAGATCGACGCCCGAACCGTCCGCCTTGACCCTGATCTTGACGTTGTAATCGACGACCCGTTTGACGGGCACGAGAATCTTCATCGCGCGACCCCTTGGCCTCCCTTGACCCTTTGGCGAGACGGTGTCGGAGCGCCGCCTGCGCGCGCTCCACGTCGGCTAAAGCCGTTGCGCGGTCTGGTAGCGGGGGCTGGCGCTCAAGTCAAACCAAGCGATCGTGGCCAAACCGCGCGATCAAGGTGAATCCTCGCCCGCGTCCTGCGCGCTTGGCGCAGGCGCCAGCGGGCCGCCGCGGTCAAAAAGCCTGTGACGGCGGCGCTTGAAGATCGGCGTCAGCACGAGACCCGCGGCAATGCCGCCGACATGCGCCATCCAGGCGATCGCGCCGCCCTCGCCCATAGAGGCGTTGATGAGCTGCATCAAAATCCAGGCCCCGACGAAAACCCAGCCCGAGGCGACAAAAGAAAAGAGCGGCGCGCGCAGCCCGAGGACCGATTTGAGGCGCGTCCCGGAAAGCCAGGCGCCGAGCCAGATCGGCGCGAGCGCCAGCGAGAGCGGCGGAAAAATTCCGGCGACCGTCACGCGCGGATGGAGCAGCAGAAAGGCCGCGCAGACACCTGAGATCGCCCCGGACGCGCCGACGAGCGGCATGATCGAATGCGGCGTGGCGTAAATGTAGAACACGCCGGAAGCAATTCCGCAGGAAAGATAAAACAATAGAAAGTGAAGCGAACCCATCGCATCCTCGACATTGTCGCCGAAGACGTAAAGGAACAGCATGTTTGAGACGAGATGCACCAAAGACGAGTGAAAGAAAAGCGCGGTGATGAGCGTCAGCGCCGGCGGCGGTCCAACGATCCAGTCAGCGAGCTCTGCTTCGCCAAATAGCACGCGGGGAATGATGGCGAAGCCTCGGATAACCGTCAGCGGATCGCCGAAAAGCTCGCTCTGCACGAGCAGGAATACGACCACGTTAATGGCGATCAGCGTCCAGGTGACGATCGGCCGGCGCAAATAACGCAGCGGCGCGTCGTCATAGATCGGCATCACCATCGGCGCGCTCCTTTCGACCGTTAGAGCGCGCTGCGAAAAAGTGGGAACCGGTTCTTCGCGTGGAGCGCGCTCTCAACTTTTGGAATCGATCACGTTATCTGCATTTGGGCGATTCTGCCCAAATGCAGCGTGATCTAGCCTAACATATGGCGACGCCGACGGGTTGCGTCACGGGCGGACGAACCGACGGCCGAGCAAGGACGCGACGAGATCGCCGAGCCCTGCGATGTTGAAAGCGACGGTCAGGAGCCCATAGACGGCGACGCCGGCCAGGATTTGCGCGATCAGCGTGAGGAGGCCCGGCGTCATCTCGCGCAACGGCGTGAGTGCGAGCGACATCGCGCCTGTCGCGACAAGCGCAGCGAACATGTCCCAGAACGACGGCCAGACCGGCTGCGTGCGCAGCGCGAAATAGACTGTCGCGGCAAGCGCCGCGATATAGGCGCCGCCTTGCGCGATCGCGAGATTGGAGGCGTCCTCGCCCCACGGCAAAATAAAGAGCAACGCCAGTCCGAAGGCGACCGCCGCAAGGGCGGCGATAATGAGCGGCGTCGTCTTCTTTTCGATCTGAAACACCGGATTGACGCCAAAGAGAATGACGCCCATGGCGAAAAGTCCGGGCAAGAGCAGGCCGAGGTAATGGCCGAACGGACCACGATATTGCGCTGGAACGATCAAGGCTTCGATCGACGGCATGACGAACCAGAGTCCAGCGCATGCGGGCAACAGAAAGGCGACGACGATGCCCATGTTGCGCGCGATCTGCTCCTTGGCGCGATCGGCGCCATGCAACTCATGCGCGGCGACCGCGATTTGGAACAAGAGCACGTCGAGCGCCGAACCGAGCGCCTGCACCGCGCGCACGCCAAGATCATAGGCGAGCGCAAATTGGCCGGTCTCGGCGAAGCCGAACACGCTCGCGACGATCGAACGCGCCGCAAGCGGCATCGCCTGATAGAGAAGATGCGCGGTCACGATCGGCGCGCTATAGGCCGCGAGGGCGCGCGCATTCTGACTCGAAGCTGCGTAAATATCGGCGCCGGGGTCGAGAAGCGCGCGACGGCCGAGAACGACCGTGCCGAACAGGCTCGCAATTCCACCCGCGAGCGCCACCGCAGCCGAGTGAAAGATAAATGCGCCGCCGCCGATAAGGACGAGCGCCAGCGCGTTTTTGGCGAGCATCAGGCGCACATAGGCGCGGTCGTGAAAACGCGCGCGCACCAAGGCGGTGCAATAGTCAAACAGTCCGTTTGCGACGGCCGTCAGCAGCGCCAGGAGTATGAGGTTGGTTTCGAAATCGAGCGGCGGACCGATGAGCGCGTAAATACCCGTCGCCGTTCCAAGGAAGAGCGTCACGCCGATGAAGGACGCGTCGAGAGTCGAGCGCACGACGGGCTCCTTGTCGCGCGTGCGCTTCGAGTAGAAACGCGTCGCCGAAAGACGCAGCCAGTCATAGAGCGCCGTCTGCACGACGACGGCGATGGAGAAGGCAAGCGCGAAGCGGCCGTATTCCTCTGGGCCGAGGAATTTCGCCACCGTCAGGCCGATGATGAAATTGACGATCGTATTGGCGAGAAAAGCGAGAAGAACGTTCAAGAGGCGCGATCCTTTCGCCGCGCGCGCGCGCTTACCCCCAAGCCCCTCACCTTACCTCTCCCCGCAAGCGGGGAGAGGAGGCGGTCGGCGCTTCGCAAGAAGATTCCGTGTCCCGCATTGTGGCCGATAAGGAAGCGGCGTTTCATCCACCTCTCCCCGCAAGCGGGGAGAGGTGAGGTGAGGGGCCAGGGGTTTAGTCGGATGGAATCTTCCATTAGCCCCTTGCTGCGCTCCAACAGCATTCGCAACATGCCCACGCCGCTCACCCGCCGGCGCTCCAGCGGCCAAGCGCGACAAGCTCACGCAACGCTTGCGCGTCGCGCGGCGTCACGTCGGGAAAATCTCGATCCGCCGTCGCGGGGTCGAAATATTTCCAGGAACGCGCGCATTTGACCCCGGCGGCGCGTTGCGGAACCACGGCGACGCCGGGCGCTTCCGGCAGTCGGAACGCCTCCTGCGGGCCTTCCCCCGGGAGAACGCGAATATCCGAGGCGATGCAGATTTCGGCGAAGTCGACGCCATTGAGAGCAGCGCGCAACGAGTCGTCCAAAATGTAAACGATCGGCGCAGCCTCTAACGAAGAGCCGATGCGTTTTTGCGCGCGCTCGATTTCGAGCGCGCCGGTGACGACCGAACGGATCTTGCGAATCTTCTCCCATTTGGCCGCAAGCGCGTCGTCGCGCCAGGCGTCTGGAACGGTCGGAAAATGTTCAAGATGCACCGACTGCCCATTCGGATAACGCGACAGCCACGCCTCCTCGGCCGTGAAGACGAGAATTGGCGCAAGCCATGTCGTGACGCCGCGGAAGATCCGATCGATGGTCGCGAGCGCCGCCTTGCGTTTGATGCTCGACGGCGGATCGCAATAGAGCGCGTCCTTACGCACATCGAAATAGAAGGCCGAAAGCTCGCTCGTCATGAAATGGGTAAGCAGCGCGACGACGCGCTTATAATCGTATGCCGCATATGACGCGCGGATCGACTCGTCGAGTTGATGCACACGATGCAGCATGAGCCGTTCGAGCTCTCCCGCCTCGCTCATCGCCGCGTCGTCATTTGGCTGATAATGCGCAAGCGCGCCGATCATCCATCGCAGCGTGTTGCGCAGCTTGCGATAAAGCTCCACGAAGGTTTTGAGGATTTCAGGCCCGACGCGAAGATCGTCGGCGTAGTCGGACGCCGCGACCCAGAGCCGCATGATGTCGGCGCCGGAATCGGCGATGACTTTTTGCGGCGCGACCACATTGCCGAGCGACTTCGACATTTTGCGGCCTCTCTCGTCGAGCACGAAGCCATGCGTCAGCACGGAATCATAAGGCGCGCGGCCGCGCGTGCCGCAGCTTTCGAGAAGAGAGGAATGGAACCAGCCGCGATGCTGGTCGGAGCCTTCGAGATACATGATCTCGTCCTCGCCGCCGTCGCGCTTGCGACGGATGCCGGCGAGCATCGGGAAATGCTGCGGGTCTTCGAGCGTGAAGGCGTGAGTCGAGCCTGAATCGAACCAGACGTCGAGCACGTCGGAGATTTTCTCGTAATCTTGCGCCTTGTAGTCAGGCGAAAGAAAGCGCTCGGCGGCGCCAGCTTCATACCAAGCGTCGGCGCCTTCTTTCTCAAAAGCCTCGATGATGCGGGCGTTGACGCGCGCGTCGACGAGCGGCTCGTGCGTATCCTTCTTGACGAAGACCGCGATCGGCACGCCCCAGGCGCGCTGGCGCGACACGACCCAGTCCGGACGATTCTGAATCATGCCGCGGATGCGGTTTTCTCCCGCCGCCGGCGTCCATGCCGTGCGCGCGATTTCTTCAAGCGCGATCTCGCGGAGAGTTGGCGCGTTGCTACCCTCTCCCATTGGGAGAGGGTCGCCGCGGAGCGGCGGGGTGAGGGGTTGCGACGAATTTTCTAACCCCTCACCCGTCGCCTTCGGCGCCACCCTCTCCCAATGGGAGAGGGCTTTATCCATCGCGATGAACCATTGCGGCGTGTTGCGAAAGATCACCGGCTTCTTCGAGCGCCAGGAATGCGGATATTGATGCTTCAATTTTCCGCGCGCGATGAGATTGCCAGACTGAATGAGCGCGGCGATCACCGCCTCATTGGCGTCGCCCTTGTCGCCCTTGTCGGTGATGACGCGCTTTCCTTCAAAGCCCGGCGCGTCCTTCGTATAAAAGCCGTCCTCGTCGACCGTATAGGGAATCCGAGAATCGATGCCGCGCGACTGCAGCGGGCGCGCATGCGCCATCCAGATATCGAAGTCCTCGCGGCCATGCCCAGGCGCCGTGTGCACGAAGCCCGTGCCCGTATCGTCGGTGACATGTTCGCCGTCGAAAAGCGGCACGTCGAAATCATAACCGAGATGCGCAAGCGGATGCGCGCAGATCAGTTCGGCGAGAATCGAAGCGGGCACGTCGTGCAAACGCTCATAACCATCGACCTTGGCCGCCTTGAACACGTCGCTCGCCAGCTTGTCGGCGATGACGAAGGTAGCTCCGAGCAGCGCCCAGTTGCCTTCGGGCGCATGGGTGACGTGGTAGAGTCCATAGTCGATCTTCGACGAGAAGGAGATCGCGCGGTTGCCGGGAAGCGTCCAAGGCGTCGTCGTCCAGATGATGATGCGCGCGTCGCTCAGCTCCCCTTCGGCGCCGCGCGGGATCGGAAACGCCACCCATACCTGATCGCTCGTATAATCCTCATATTCGACTTCGGCTTCGGCCAATGCCGTTTTTTCGACGACGCTCCACATCACCGGCTTCGAACCGCGATAGAGCAGGCCGTTCGCCGCGAATTTCATGATTTCGCGCGCGATCGTCGCTTCCGCAGGATAGGCCATCGTCGAATAGGGGTGACCCCATTCGCCGGCTACTCCTAAGCGCTTGAATTCCTCGCGCTGAACGCCGAGCCAATGCTGCGCATAGGCGCGGCATTCGCGACGGAAGGCGATCATCGCGTCGGGATGCGAGAAATCCGGTTTCTGCTTTCCTAAAGCGCGGTAATTCTCTTCCTCGATCTTCCATTCGATCGGCAGGCCGTGGCAATCCCAGCCCGGCACATAGACGCAATCCTTGCCCATCATGCGCTGGCTGCGCGTCACGAGATCCTTGAGGATCTTATTGAGCGCATGGCCGATATGAATATTGCCGTTGGCGTAGGGCGGCCCGTCATGCAGCGTGAATTTCGGTCGGCCTGCGCCGGCTTCGCGCATCTTTTGCTCTAATCCGATCGTCTCCCAGCGCTTGAGGATTTCCGGCTCGCGCTGCGGCAGGCCGGCGCGCATGGGAAAATCCGTGACCGGGAGATAGAGGCTCTTCGAATAGTCGGGCCCTTTCGGGCTGTCGTCGTTCATTGTCGTGAAAACCGCTCGCGCGACGCCGCGCCATAACGCCGCTGTCGCCGCGCTGATTAGAGGATTTCTAGGAAGAGCGCCAATCGCGCCGCGCCCGGACTTGCGCGAGCGATCAGCTCAAGGAGCGCGCCGCGAAAAAGTGGAACCCGGTTTTTCGCATAGGGCGCGCTCCAAACTATTGGATCGATCACGTCATCTGCATTTGGCCTATCGCCCAAATGCAGCGTGATCTCGCGCAGGCCGGGACGGTAATTCGAATGGCGATCAGGAAAGGCATCTGGTCCTCAATATCAGCGCAAACTAAACTGTAAAGGGGAGCCAAGCTAGCGCGGCCGTCTCAGTCCCAGCAGGCCGGCCAGATAGGCGAAACCGCCGACGACCACAGCGATGACCAGCAACACCAGAAACGCGCCGGAAAGCAGCGTAAAGCCTATGAACAGAAACAGCAGCAGCGCCGCGGTGACGATCAGGCTCTGCCACGGCGATAGCTTGACGACCCTGACCCGGCCGGCGCCGGTCGCGACCCAGAGCCGAGAGGCCTCGGTCTCCTCGCCCGGCAAGATGATTTCGACCCGTCCCTTGGGCTCTTCGTCCATGACGCTTTCCCTCCTGTTGGAGATGATGTCTCCAAGCTAGATCGCTCGCAAATTATGGCAACAGATCATGGGTTCAGCTCCGCCGCGCCGACCAATAGTCTTCGCGCTTCATTGGCGTCGACGCGCATCCTTTCGACCAGCGCCTCAACGCTGTCGAATTTCGCTTCTGATCGAATGAAGCCGTAGAAGGCGACTTCGACCTCTTTACCGTAAAGATCGCCGTCGAAATCGAAGACGAAGACTTCGAGGAGCGGCGCGCCATTGTCGAAGGTGGGCCGACGACCGAAGCTGGCGACGCCCTGATGAATCTTCCCGTCGACTTCGATCGTCACGGCGTAGATGCCGAGCCGGAGCCGGTTGGCGGGATCAAGCGCGATATTGGCGGTCGGAAAACCCAATTCACGCCCACGCTTGTCGCCGTGGCGCACGGTCCCGCGGACGAAATAGGGGTGGCCAAGAAGCCGCCGCGCCAGCGCCACGTCGCCGCGTTCGAGCGCTTCGCGAGTCGCCGTCGAGGACACGGCTTCGAGGCTGCCCTCTTCGTCCTGAGTGATGCGGTCGACGATCTCGACGATCATCCCGAGTCTTTCGCCTTCGGCGCGTAAAAACTCCGGTCCGCCCTCGCGGCCCGCGCCGAAACGAAAATCATAGCCAGCGACAACGGCCGAAAGCTGTAACCGCTTGTGCAGGATCTCTTCGGTGAAGACGCGCGCCGGGCTTTGCGCAAAGTCCTTGTCAAAGGTGAGAACGATTACGCCGTCGAGCCCGAGTCGCGCCGCTTGCGCCGCCTTCGCGTCAGGGGGCGTGAGGCGAAAAATCACCGTTTGTCCGGCGAAGAAATCCGCCGGATGGGGCTCGAAGGTCAAGAGAATGCAAGGGCGCGAAAGTTTTACGGCGAGCGCTTGGGCGCGGGCGATGACGCCGCGGTGGCCCCTGTGCAGCCCGTCGAAATTGCCGAGCGCCGCGACGGCGCCTTCGAGACCCGGCGGCGGCGCCTCAGGGTCGCGCGCGACGATGAAGGACACGGACAAGGCGGGCCCGAAAATTAAGCCGAGGCCGGCTTCGCCTCCACCGGCGCTGGCGTTGCGGCGCGGATCGCCTGCTCGCGGCTCGGCACCATCACGAAGGCCTCGCCGTCGAGAACGACCTTTCCGTCGACGAGGCATTCGCATTTGAGCTTGGCGCGCCGGCCTTTTTCAATGAGCTCGACCACCTCGACAATGACGGTGATGACGTCGCCGATCTTCACCGGCGCGCGGAAATTCAAGGTCTGCGACAGATAGACGGCGCCGGGACCCGGCAAATACATGCCGATGACCGTCGAGATCAGAGACGCCGTATAGAGGCCGTGCACGATGCGTTCGCCGAAGCGGGTCTTCGAGGCGAAGTGATCGGAGAGATGAATCGGATTGCGATCGCCGGAAAGATCGGCGAAGGCGATCACGTCGTCATCCATCACCGCCTTCATCAGCGTCTCGCGCATGCCGACGCTCAGATCTTCGAAATAGTAGATTTTGAACGGCGTCGACATGGAGGCACCGGAGAGTTGCGTCGCGGACGTGACCGCAGGAGAGGCCTGCGCAAGCCCCTTTTACCAGAAAAGCTCGCGAGCCAAAGCCTTGGGACGCGCGCCGGCACGCGTAAAGAGCGATTCAAGCGCCGTTTCATCGAGCGCGCCCCCTTCGGGATGCAGCTCCTCACGATGCACGCCATGGATAATGAAAAGGCAATCGAGCCCGGCGCGGCCCGCTCCGGCGAGGTCGGTGAAGGCGCCGTCGCCGATCGCTAGCGCGCGCGATTTGTCGACTTCGCCGCCATGCAGAATTTTGAGCCGCTCCAAGGCGGCGGCGTAGATCGGCGCGCGCGGCTTGCCGAAGGTCAGGACGCGGCCGCCGATCGCCGCATAACGCTCCGCCAGGGCGCCGGCGCAGTAAACGAGATCATTGCCGATCGCGACAACGATGTCGGGATTGGCGCAGAGCATGGTCAGATCGCGCGCTTTCAGCGTCGCCAACTGTTCGTCGTAGTCCGCAGGCGTTTCGTTGCGCTCATCGAAGAGTCCGGTGCAGACGACGTAATCGGCGGATTCCGGCCCGACGCGCATGATCGGCGCGCCGAGGCGGCGCGCCGCCTCGCGGAAGAGACCGTCGTCTCGCGCCGGGCCAAGGTGATAGACCGCCTGTCCGTCACGCGCCACGATCTCACGCAGCGCAAGCTCCCCGGCGGAAACGAGATCGTCGAAACAGTCCTGCGGCACGCCAAGGCCAAGGAGCTGTCGGCGCACCTCTTCATCCGGCCGCGAGGCGTTAGTGATCAGCACGACCGTCCCGCCTTTCGCGCGGAAACGCTTCAGCGCCTCGGCGGCTTCGGGGAAATGCCGCCGGCCGTCGATCAGCACGCCCCAGCCGTCGCAAAGAATCGCGTCATAATCCTCGGCGATCTCGCGCAGACCGGCGATGAACGGAACGTGGCTTGAGTCAGACGAGCCGCCCGGCGTCAAAAGCGCGCCTCGGCGAAAGCGGCGGCGTAGGCCTTCTCGCAGACGGTATTGAAAGCCCCGGTCGACTCGTCGAGCACGAACAGCCGGCCGTCCGTGATCCGGAACAGGGCCCCGTGCAGCTGCAGATGCCTATGATGTTCGAGCACCTGGATCATGGGAAAGGAGCGCAGATGGCGCAGCGTCTGCTTCACCGCCTCAAACTCAAGCCGTTCGATATAAAGGCTGTCTTTCGGATTGGGCGGAACCCCAAGGCGATCCGCTGCAGGGCCAAGCATCTTGATCCAGTCGCCGATGAAGTCGCTGTGGCTCAGCCGAGGCGTATCAGGATCGGCGGCGATTTCGGCATAGGCGCGAACGCCGCCGCATTGACCGTGGCCGAGCACGACGACGTCGGAAACTTTCAACGCCATGACGGCATATTCGAGCGCCGCCGAAGCGCCGTGATAATGATCGTCGGGCTCAAAAGGCGGGACCAGCGCCGCGACGTTGCGCAAGACGAAAAGCTCGCCGGGTCCGGCGCTGAAGATCGCTTCAGGCGCGACGCGCGAGTCGCAGCAGCTAATGACCATGGTTCTGGGCGTCTGGCCCTTGACCGCCAATTCTTCGAACCGGTCATGCTCGGCGAGAAAACGCCCGCTGATGAAGGATTCATAGCCCTCCACGAGCGCCTGCGGCAGACCGGTCGCGCCGGGCGGCGCCTCGTCATCTGCCATTTAACGCTCCCTTCGTGCGCCTTATGCCAGGCGGATAGCGGACCTCGCGGTTATTGTGTAGATCACGCGGCGGGGTCAAGAGATGGCCGAACCGTTTCGACATTGGGGCTTTGAATGATTTCGCGACTGAAGCGCAGCGTGCTGGCCATGCCGGGCTCGAACGCCCGCGCGCTGGAAAAAGGCAAGACGCTTTCCGCCGATGTCCTGATGTTCGAACTCGAAGATGGGGTCGCCGAATCCGCCAAGGCGACGGCGCGCGAGCAGGTCGCGGCGGCGGTGGCGGGCGGCGGCTACGGAGCGCGCCAACTTGTCGTGCGCGTCAACGCCCGCGGCTCGGAGTGGTATCGGCCGGACGTCGCGGCAATCGCGCCGCTGGGCCCGGACGCCATCGTCATTCCGAAGGTCAATTCGCGCGACGAGGTCCTGAAGGCGGCGGCTGATCTCGTCGCCGCAGGCGCGCCGCATAAGACGCGACTTTGGGCGATGATCGAAACGCCGCGCGCCGTCTTCGATATCGAAAAGATCGCAAGCGCGGCCGACGATCACGCCGCGCGCCTCGAAGTTCTGGTGCTTGGTCCCAACGACATCGCCAAATCGACCCGCGCGCGATTGACGCCGGGACGCCAAGCGCTGCTCTCCTGGCTGTCGGCCGGCGTGCTTGCGGCGCGGGTCCACAATATCGAGATCATCGACGGCATCTACAACGACTTCAACGACCTGGACGGTCTGCGCCGCGAGGCGGAGCAGGGACGCGACTTCGGATTTGATGGCAAGATGCTCATTCATCCAAGCCAGATCGGCCCAGTGAATGAAATTTTCGCCCCCAGTCTCGAAGAGGTCGATTTTGCGCGCCGGATCATCGCGGTGTTCGACGAACCGGAAAACGCCGACAAGGGCGTGGTGCAGATCGACGGCAAAATGGTCGAACGTCTGCATCTCGACATCGCCCGGCGCACCTTGCAGCTTGTCGAAGCGGCGAGTTGACGCAGCCCATTTTGCGGGCGCCGGAGGCTTCAACTATAAAGGTGCGGGACAGCAAGGATTCGCCAATGGTCTCGCCGGACGACGAAGAACCGAACCGCGTCGAATTTTCGGAAGCGCCGCTCGAACCGGCGGAAATCCCACCTGAACCGCCGCCGGCGCCCGTCATACGCAAGCGCCGCTCCGTTCTCCTCCCGCTGCTGTCGACGTTGCTGCTGCTCGTCGTCCTTGCAGGGGCCGCTCTTTATGCGGCGATCGCCTTCAAGGACAAGGACGAGCGGTTAAAAGCCGTCGCCGACTATGCGGAGCCTTACGTCGATCAGGCGGGCGGCGCCTTCAGCGAACTGAAGGACAGGGTCCGTTCGCTCTTTGGCGACGCCAGCCCCACGCGCACGACGGAAATAGCGCCCGAGGCTCAGCCGAGCGCGCCGCCTGCGGCTCAGCAAGTCGCGCCCGCGAAACCCGCCGACATGGCGGCCGAACCCATTCCGCAAGAACCGCGCTCGGCGCCTGTGACGAATGCAGCGGCAGAATCGCAGAAGGCGGCAATCGCGGCGTTGCAGGGCCGCATCGATTCGGCCGAAGACACGGCGCAACGCGCGTTGCGCGCGGCGGAAGCCGCGGAAGCGGCCGCCAACGCCGCTCGTGTGGCGGCCGAAGCGGCGACGAAAACGAGCCTGGCGACCACTCCCGCTGAAGGCGGCCAGGAAGGCGCGCTGACCGCCGGCGAGCAGGTGATAGCGCTCGAAGGCCGGATCGACGAACTCGGCAACGAAATTAAGGCGCTGCGCGAGCGGCTTGAGGCTCCGAAAAGCGAAACCCGCGCGGCGCCGGAAGCCTCCGCGGCCAAGACGGCGGAAGGGCCGGCGTCGGTCGTCGTCATCGCCTATGCGCTGCAGCGCGAGCTCGAAGCAGGGCGGCCCTACGCCGTGGAGGTCAAGGCGCTAACGCGGCTCAGCGGGGACCAGGCGGCGTTGGCCGCGCTTACGCCCTTCGCCGAGAAAGGCGCGCCAACCGCCGCGCAACTAAAGGCTGACTTCGCGCCGGCCGCCAAACGCATTCGCGCGCTTGAAGCCGGCTCCGGCGATCTCACCGAACATTTGATGAAAGGCGCGAGCAAACTCGTGCGCGTGCGGCCCTCCGGCCAGGCGCCGACGACAGAGGCGCAGACCGTCGAAGAAAAGGTCGCTCACATCGAAGCGGCGCTCGACCACGGCGACTTGGCGCAGGCCAACGCGCTCTTCTCGGCGCTCCCGGAAGCGGCGCAGAACGAGGCCAAGAACTTCGGCGCGACGCTGCGCGCCCGCATAGACGCGGGGAAGGCAGCCGACGATCTGCTGCATGGCGCGATCGCCGCGCTCGGCGCAACGAAGGAATAAGCAGGACCAATCGCCATGCTATTTCTCCTCTTTTTCATCATTGCGCTTGCGGCCGTCGCTTACGGGCTCGAATGGCTGATCGAACAGCCGGGTTCGCTGACGCTCGATTTCGCGGGCTATCAGTTCGAGGCCTCTATACCAGTTGCTGTCGCGGGCCTGCTGCTGATCATCGCCGCGACGATCCTGCTTTGGGCGATCGCTACTGCAGTCGTGCGTCTGCCGGGCCGCTGGACCGGCGGCTCGCGGATGAAGCGCCGCGATAAGGGCTTTGACGCCCTTTCGCAGGGCCTCATCGCGGTCGGCTCCGGCGACGCCGCCCGCGCCCGCAAGGCCGCATATGTCGCCGAACGGCTGCTGCCGAACGAGCCGCTTACGCAGTTTCTGAAGGCGCAGGCCGCGCAGCTTGCGGGCGACCGGCGGGTCGCGGAAGAGACTTTCCACAAGATGACCTTGAAGCCCGAGACGAAACTTCTCGGGTTGCGCGGGCTGCATATTGAAGCGCGCCGGCGCGAGGACACGGAAGCGGCGCATCATTTCGCCAAGGAGGCGCATGACATCGCGCCGTTGCCCTGGGCCGGCTCCGCGATGCTCGAACATCTCGCCGCGCAGGGCGACTGGGAAAAGGCGCGCGAGGCGATCGAGGCAAGCCTCCTCGCCAAGGCCATCGACGCGCAAACGGCGCAAAATATGCGCGCGGTGGTCGAAACCGCGATGGCGATGGAGAAGGAGCGCGACCATCCGCATGACGCGCTGCATCTCGCGCGCCAGGCGTTGAAGCGCCGGCCGGGCTTCGCGCCCGCCGCCGTCGCCGCGGCGCGGGTGCTCGTTCGCCATGGCGACCGCAAAAGCGCATTGAAATTGATCGAAACAGTGTGGGCGACGAAGCCGCATCCCGACCTCGCGGCGGCCTATCTCGAGGCGCTATCGGGCGAATCCAACCCCGCAAAGCTCGCCCGGGCGGAGAAGCTGGCGCGGGCTGCGCCCAACGCGCCCGAGAGCCGGCATGTTGTCGCCGAGGTCGCGCTGTCGACGCGCAATTTCGCCAAGGCGCGCGAAGTGCTCGCGCCGCTTGTCGCTGACGGACGACACCCGACCGCGCATACCTGCCTGTTGATGGCCGAGATCGAAGACGCCGAGCATGGACCGTCGGGTCCGGTGCGCGAATGGCTCGCCCGCGGCTCGCGCGCGCCGCGCGATCCGGTCTGGATCGCCGATGGAGTCGTTTCGAAGAGCTGGCTGCCGATTTCGCCCGTCACCGGCCGGCTCGACGCCTTCGAATGGAAGCCGCCGCCGGACTCGGCGCAACATTTGACCGAAGAAGGCAAGCCCAATATTCCGGCCGCCTTTTTGACGCGCCCCGCCGAAGCCGTCGCTTTGCCTTCGTCCGATGTCTCAGGGGAAGCGACGGCGGGCTAGCGTGCACGGTCGGCGCGGCGGATGCGCACATAAAGCGCGCCTTCGCCGCCATGATGGCGCGCGGCTTCGCCAAAGCCCACGACCACGTCGCGCAAATTCGGCGCTTCGAGCCACATCGGCACCACGCGGCGCAGCACGCCGCCCTCTTCGCGCGTCAGCCCTTTCCCCGTCACGACAATAGCGATGCGCGCGCCATTCCCTTGGCACCTACGCAGGAAGGCCGTTAAGGCGCGCTGCGCCTCAGACTGTCGCATGCCGTGAAGATCGAGCTTGGCGTCGACTTCGAGCCGACCGCGCTTGATCTTCGTGAAAGTGCGCGAGTCGATGTCGACCGGCCCTGAGGGAGGCTTTGGCGCCGGCGGCCGGTCGTGAGCGATAGAGGCCGCGGGAGGTGGCGCGCCCGTCTCGACGGAAGGCGAGGGCGCCGGCTTTTTCGGACGCGCGCGCGAAGGCCGGACGTCGGCCGTCACCGTCGTCCAGAGCTCGCTTTCGGCCTGCGAAAGCCGGCGCGCATAGCGGCGAGTATTTTCCTCGCTCACGGACCGTCCCCAACGTCCTTCGGCAGCAGCACGATCATATGGGCGGCGTGACGCACGTCGCCAGCGCGCCGGCCTGCCGCTTCGCCTGCGCCGAAGAAAAGATCGGCGCGCGCAGGACCAATTATGGCAGATCCGGTGTCCTGCGCGATCATCAAGCGACGAAATTGCGTTTCCGTTTCTTCCTGCCAGGGAATTCGCGCATCAATCCAGAAAGGGAGGCCGTAGCACCAGATAGAACGGTCCACGGCGATCGATCGAAGCGGCGTCAACGGCGCGCCCTGACCCCCGATTGGGCCAATCCTTCGTCGTTCCGATTTGTCGATCTGAAAGAACACGTAGGAGCGATTTTCCTGCATCAGCCGCCGACCCGGCTCTCCAGGAGCGGTTCCGAGCCTTCGCAACGTCTCCTTCATCACATCGAGCGACATCTCGGTTTGCGCCACCAACCCGCGCTCGATCATCAGCCGACCAATGGACGTGTAGGGCCATCCGTTGCGCCCGTCATAGGTGAGCGCCAGGACGGCGCCGCCCGGCAGACGCAAGCGCGCCGAACCTTGCACCTGAATGAGAAACAATTCGACGGGATCACGGACATAAGCGAGCGGATGCGCGCTCGGCGCCGCGCCTTCCTCTTCGATCGCACGCCGGCCTGGATAGGGCGCCAGCGCGCCATCAGCCCGGCGTCGCGCGCTTGTCAGCTTCTCGCCGGAAGACAACACAAGAGGCCCGTCATTCAACGTTATGAGATCAAGGGGACGCGATAGGACGGGCGTCACGAAGCCCGGCTCTGGCGACAGTCTCGCGTCGACCTCAACCTCATAGTAAGCGGTGACAAAGCCTTGCGTCTTGATGACGTGAGGACGAAACCAGTTCTGAAAGAAAGCAACGGGATCGCTGTCGGCGTCGAGCGCCGCGCGCGCGGCTGCAAGGAGCGATCGCGGCGGCGGGACCGCGCTACGCTGCTCTTGCGCGCCGGCGACGATGATTTCGGCGGAACGCCGGAAGGCTTGGAAAGCGGCGGCGAGATCGTCGGCCGAAAAGCCGTCGATCTCGTCGAATTCTATTTTCTGCAGCAGTTTGGAAGCGGAAAACTGCGGCGCGTTTTCCGGCGACATTCTCAGTCTTCGGCTTGCGTCGCGACGAGCTTCCAGTTCGGATCGCCGGCCTTAGGATCGCGCGCGAAGGTCCAGCGTTCGACGATCTTGCGCGTCTGCCCGCCATCGATCGTTTCGCCGGCCTTGTCGCGGCGCACGTTCATCAGCCGGACGACGAAACGCACCGTCACCTCATTGCGGCCGGCGACCGCCTGGGCGGCGTCGACCGTCGCCGAGTCGATCGCGACGACAGCGGTCTCCATCGTTTCGCCCTCCTGCTCACGCCGCGCGATTTCCGAGGAGAATCCATCGAAAACGTCCTGCGACAGGAGCGGCTTCAAGGTCTCCCGGTCGCCCTTGGCGAAAGCGGTGACAATGAGGTCGTAAGCGCGGCGCGCGCCGCTGAGGAAAGCTTTGCCGTCGAAGCTGGGATCGGAGGCCGCCACGGCGTCGAGGCCGCTCCAAGCGGAAGCGACGCCTTTCTCGGCGACGCCTTCCCAGCGCTCGGCGCCGCTTGGACGCGCCGGCGTTTCTGCGACGGGCGCAGCGCCCGGCATGGGCGCGAGGGTGGCGGGAGCGGGCGGCCGCGGCGCAAAGCGCGCGGGCGGCGGGGTTTCGCGATCCACCCGCATTCCGAGCACCGAGCGCAGCTTCCAGATGACGAAAACCGCGAGCGCAGCGAAAGCGATAAGGGTCGGATCGAAGAGATCGCCGGAGCCCGGCATTAGCAACTCCCGAATAAATCTGTGGTCGGCTATCATGTCGCTGCGAACATGTCACGAATCAAGGGGCGGGCGTATTGCCGCGGACGGAGCGCGCGTAGAAGGCAAGACACGGGTGAATCAGTGAATTCGAAGCTTATCGGCGCAGCGCTTGCAGCGTGGATCGTGCTGGAGATTCTCTCCTTCGCGCTCGTCGTGCGCGCCGTGGGGCTTCTCGTGGCGATTGCTCTCGCCATTGGCGCGTCGCTTCTCGGCCTTTCCGACGTCAAGCGCCTCCTCGACTTCCTTCGCGCGCGGGTCGCCGCCAAGGCGAAAGGCGGAGGCGGCGTCATGGCTGACGGCGCGATGCTCGACGGCGCGATGCAGGCGCTCGCCTCGATTCTTCTCATTCTGCCGGGTTTCGCCTCCGATTTCGTCGGACTGGCGCTGAAATCCCCTTCGGTGCGGGAGAACGTCGCGCGGCGATTACGGGCTCGATCGGGCGTCGCCGACCCCCGCCTCATCGATCTCGACCCTCGCGAATGGCGCCGCGAAGCGCGCCGACCGCGGCGAAGCGCGGCGAAACAGGAGCAATGAGGACGCGCCTTGTTCGCATCTAATAGACGTGTTAGGCGGGCGCGAATTCTTGTTGCAACGGCTCTGCTGGAGACCCTTACATGACCGATACGAATGGCAACGGCGCGGAAGGGGCGCCGGGCGGCGCTCCGGCTCTCAACTCGCTCGCTCAATATTTGAAGGATTTCTCCTTCGAGAATCCCAATGCGCCGCGTTCGCTCGGTCCGCAGGAGAAGGCGCCCAACATTGCGATCCAGGTCAACGTCAACGCCAAGCAACTGGCGCCGACGGACTTCGAAGTAGGGCTGACGCTCGACTGCAAGGCTGGCGAGGGAGATGGACTCCTCTTCAAGCTCGATCTCGAATATGGCGGGGTGTTCCGGCTCGTGAACATTCCCGAAGAGCAAATTCATCCGATCGTGATGATCGAATGCCCGCGCATGCTGTTTCCCTTCGTAAGACAGATCGTGGCGGACGCGACCAGCAAAGGCGGCTATCCGCCGCTCTACATCGACCCGATCGACTTCGTCGCGCTGTATCAGCAAAAGACGGCCGAAGCCGCGGGCCAGGCTAAAACTCAGCCGAATTAACCAGCGACGCTCGCCTCAGCTTCGTCGCTGGCGAGATAGCGATCCCAGATCGGCGATTTCATCGTTGCGACGAAAATAACGTGGGCCGCCTCTTCGGCCGCGCTCAACCGCGGCGGGAGAGGTTCGGCGCGGCGCGTCAGCAAATCGCCTGACGCGGCGATGCGCACGGCGTGGACCGTCCGAAGCGACAGCGCCGCCTGCCGCCCGCCGCAAAGCTCGGCATAGACCTCAGCCAGTAGATTGGCGTCGAGCAAAGCGCCGTGTTTGTCGCGACGGGAAAGATCGATCGCGTAGCGCTGGCACAGAGCGTCGAGAGAGTTGGGGCCGCCAGGGTGGCGGCGGCGCGCCATGGCGAGCGTGTCGACAATGCGCGCGCCGCCCAATGGGGGCAAATTCATGAGCGCGAATTCGGCGTTGAGAAAGCGCGTGTCGAATTCGGCGTTATGAATGACAAGCGGCGCATCCTCGATAAAATCGAGAAATGCGCCCGCGATCTCCTTGAAAACCTTGTGCTGCGCGAGGAATTCGCGAGAGAGCCCATGCACGCGAAACGCCTCTTCCGGCATGTCGCGCTCTGGATCGACGTAGGAATGAAAATAGCGGCCGGTCGGGATGAGATTGGAGATCTCGACCGCCCCGATCTCGACGACGCGATGGCCGCTCGATGGATCGAGTCCCGTCGTTTCAGTATCGAGAACGATCTCGCGCATGCTAAGCAAACCCTGGCTGGCGCATTGGCTTAAGCCATGTCATTCCCGGCAGGCCAAAGGCCTGACCGGGAATCCAGAGTAACACCAAAACGCGTATTGCGATTCTGGATTCCCGATCGCTCGCTTGGCGAGCGTCGGGAAATCCACGCCGCTCAACAAGTACCGCATCATGTCTCCAGCTGCGCTTCAAGCGCCTTTATGATGTTTCGCACCTCTTGGCGCGCCGCGTCCAGACCCTTGTCGGTATGCACCACGAAATCGGCGCGCGCGCGCTTTTCTGAATCAGGCGTCTGCTTCGACAGAATGGACGCAAATTTCTCGGCCGTCATGCCTTCACGCGCGAGAACCCGCTCCTTTTGCACATTTTCCGGCGCGGTGACGACGACGATGGCGTCAAACTCATTTTCGGCGCCGGTTTCAAAGAGCAGCGGAATATCGAAGACGATAATGCGGTCGCCGATCTTTCGGCGCTCTTCGATCAAGGCGTCGCGCGCCTTCCACACCATCGGATGAACGATGTCTTCGAGACGTTTGAGCGCCACAGGATCGCTGAGAACGCGCTGGGCGAGCCGCTGACGGTCGACAACGCCATCGATGACGACGCCAGGAAAGGCGCGGTCGATCTCAGCTGCGGCGGGGCCTTTGTAGAGATCGTGCACGAGCCGATCCGAATCGAGCACCTCTATGCCTTCAGCGCGGAACATGTCGGCGGTCGTCGACTTGCCCATGCCGATCGAGCCTGTGAGCCCGACGCGCAGTATCTTTTGTCCGCTCACGAGAGAAGCGCTCCCTCACGTCGAAGCGCCTCGAGAAGCGCCAGCAAGGGGAGCCCCATGATCGTCCAATGATCGCCTTCGACCTTCGAGAAGACTTGCGCGCCCAGGCCTTCGATCTGATAAGCGCCGGCCGATGCCAGCGCATGATCTCCAACCGCCGTGAGATAAGCGGCGATGAATTCGTCAGTAAGCTTGCGCATTGTGAGATCCGCGATCCCGACCGTCTCGAAGATGATCGCGCCGTCGCGAGCAAGCGCAATCGCCGAATGCAGCCGATGTCGCCGCCCGGAAAGAAACTGCAGGAGCGCTTCAGCCTCCTGCATATTTGCGGGCTTGCCGAAAATCTTGCCTTCGCAGCTTGCGACCTGATCGGCTCCAAGCACGAACCGCGCTGGAGCGGAAATCGCGAGCGCTTTGGCGCGCGCCAGAGCTAGAGCAATCGCATCGGCGTCAGCGCCTCCAAGACTCGATTCGATTGCGCGTTCGTCAACGTCAGCGGGAATCGACTCGAAAGGCACGCCCGAATGCAGTAGCGCCTGCCGCCGCCCGACGCTTTTCGAGGCGAGAATCAGCGGCGCCGATTCGCGCCAGAAGGGAGACGTCTGCCGGTCGGTCACGTCCACAGCCCCCGCGCATAAGCCGAAGAGCGGGGATAAAGCGCCGCCGAAATTTGCCGCGCTTCGGTCAACGGGAAAAGCTCGGCCAAGCGCTCAACAGGCAAAGTCCTGTCGAACGGAATTTGCAAGGAGCCAGCACTCCAGGAATTCACAGGCCGTCCACAATCATCTGCCCCGAGAACTTCCGATATAGTGATGATTTCATTTGCCGTCCGGATTTTTCCCGCGTTTCTCTAGGCTGCTGGGCGTTCGCCGATCGCCTGTGAGCGACTGGTTAATGAAAATTAACCTTCGTGCTTTCAGAGATACAAATAAAGAATCAATTCCTTTTAAAATGAATTTTCTTTTAACGCCGATTCACGCTACGCCGACTCCAACGAACGATACGGAGGGATTGAACGGGATGGCGGAAGAGAAGGCGCTTCTTTCGGTTCTACGTGGAGAAGAGCGAAAAATTCCGCCCTTGTGGCTGATGCGTCAGGCCGGCCGATACCTTCCCGAATACCGCGAGGTGCGGGCGACCGCGAAAAGCTTTCTCGATTTCTGCTATTCGCCGAAAAAGGCTGCGGAAGTGACGCTGCAGCCGATCCGGCGTTTCCACTTCGACGCGGCGATCCTCTTCTCCGACATTCTCGTCGTGCCCGACGCCATGGGCCAGCTTGTGTCATTCGAGACCGGCGCTGGGCCGCGGCTCGAACCGATCGAAACGCCGGAGCAGGCGGAGCGGCTCGGGAAGTTCAAGATTGAACATCTTTCACCCGTCTTCGAGACGATCGATCTGGTGAAAACGGCGCTGCCGTCCGATGTCGCTTTTATCGGCTTTTGCGGCGCGCCCTTCACCGTGGCGAGTTACATGATCGCTGGACAGGGAACGCCGGATCAGGGGCCGGCGCGTCTCTTCGCTTATCGCTACCCTGATGCATTTGCGAAGCTGATCGAGCGCTTGGTTGAGGCTTCGATCGACTATCTGGCGCGCCAGATCGATGCGGGCGTCGAGATCGTCCAGATCTTCGACAGTTGGGCCGGCGTCTTGCCGGCCCATGAATTCCAGCGTTGGTCGGCGGAGCCGGTTCGCCGCATCGTTGAAGGCGTCAAGGCGCGTCATCCGCGAACGCCTGTGGTCGCCTTTGTGCGCGGCGCAGACGCGCATTTGCCGAAACTCACGCAAACGATTGGCGCCGATTGCTATGGGATCGATACGGCGCTCGATCCTGCATGGGCTGTCGCCCAAACCGCGCGCAACGTTCCGCTGCAAGGCAATCTCGATCCGCTGGCGCTTGTTGCTGGCGCAGATGCGCTCGACCGCGAAGTCGATTCCATTCTCGCGGCATTCAAAGGCCGGCCGCATATTTTCAATCTTGGTCACGGAATCTTGCAGCAAACGCCGGTTGAAAATGTCGAACGGCTTGTCGCTCGCGTGCGACAGGGGGCCTGACCATGTACGCATGGATCAAGGCGCTGCATGTCATCGCCATCATCTCCTGGATGGCGGGGCTTCTCTATCTGCCGCGGCTCTTCGTCTATCACGCGGAAATCGGCAAAGGCCCGCAGGCCGACACCTTTAAGATCATGGAGCGGCGGCTTTATCGCTACATTATGACGCCGGCGATGCTCGTCGCCTGGATAACGGGACTCTATCTCGCGATTGAGGGAGGGGCGCTGTCGTCAGGCTGGTTTCACGCGAAAGCGACGCTCGTCGTGCTTCTCACCGCCGCGCATATCCATGATGGCGTGCTACTGCGTCGTTTCGCGGAAGACGCCAATGTTCATTCGCCGCGCTACTATCGCATCGTTAATGAACTGCCGACCTTGCTGATGATCGGCATCGTCATCCTGGTGATCGTCAAGCCGTTCTGAATCTTGTGAAGCGACCGAGAGGGACGGCCGGCCTGGTCGGGTCGGCTTTTTCAAGGGCTAAAGCGCGCTCTTGATTCATGTCTGGAAATTGTCTAAGGGAGCTTATCCCTCTGAGGCCCGTGTCTGCTTGTAGCGGCATCGCCGGAATTTCCGCCGGCGCTCGGGAAGGCCATATTCCCCGCCCCACCGCTTATCCCCGGCTTCTCTCCACCTGCGCCCAAATACCCAAGGTTCATCCTGAATGCGGGAAATTAAACTTTCGGACTTGAAGGCCAAGTCCGCCGCCGAACTCCTCGCTTTCGCCGAAGAGCATGAAGTCGAGAACGCCTCTCTCCTGCGCAAGCAGGAGCTCCTCTTCGCTATCCTGAAGCAATTCGGGAGCCGGGACGTCGAAATCGTCGGCGAAGGCGTCGTCGAAGTGTTGCAGGACGGCTTCGGCTTTCTGCGCTCGCCCGACGCCAATTATCTCGCCGGTCCCGACGACATTTACGTCTCGCCCTCGCAGATTAGAAAGTTCGGCCTGCGCACCGGCGACACGGTCGAGGGCATGATCCGAAGCCCTAAGGAGGGCGAGCGCTATTTCGCGCTGTTGAAGGTCAACAGCATCAATTTCGAAGATCCGGAGAAGGTGCGCCATAAGGTGCCCTTCGACAATCTGACGCCGCTCTATCCGGATGAGCGGCTCAAGCTCGAAATCGAAGATCCGACCAAGAAGGATCTCTCTTCGCGCGTCATCGATCTCGTTGCGCCGATCGGCAAAGGCCAGCGTGCGCTGGTCGTGGCGCCGCCGCGCACCGGCAAGACCGTGCTTTTGCAGAATGTCGCGCAATCGATCACGACCAATCATCCGGAATGCTATCTCATCGTTCTTCTCATCGACGAGCGGCCTGAAGAAGTGACCGACATGCAGCGCAGCGTGCGCGGCGAAGTCGTGTCGTCGACTTTCGACGAGCCGGCCGTGCGTCACGTGCAAGTCGCCGAAATGGTGATCGAGAAAGCGAAGCGCCTCGTCGAACATCGCCGCGACGTGGTGATCCTGCTCGACTCGATCACGCGGCTCGGGCGCGCCTACAACACTGTCGTGCCGTCGTCCGGCAAGGTGTTGACCGGCGGCGTCGACGCCAACGCTCTGCAGCGGCCGAAGCGCTTCTTCGGCGCGGCGCGCAATATCGAGGAAGGCGGTTCGCTCACGATCATCGCGACGGCCTTGATCGACACCGGCTCTCGCATGGACGAAGTCATTTTTGAGGAGTTCAAGGGCACCGGCAACAGCGAGATCATTCTCGACCGCAAGGTCGCCGATAAGCGCGTCTTTCCGTCGATCGACATCACGCGCTCAGGCACCCGCAAGGAGGAGCTGCTTGTTGCAAGCGACATCTTGAAGAAGATGTATGTGCTGCGCCGTATCCTCAATCCGATGGGCACGGTCGACGCGATCGAATTCTTGCTCGGAAAGCTGCGCGAGACGAAGAACAATCAGGGCTTCTTCGATTCGATGAATACGTAGTCGCCCTGAGCGTCCTTAATCTTCGGCGAGCAAACGGCGCTTGTCGTTATTGCTCCGGCTTCTTCGTTCGATCCGGCGCTGGTTCATGCGTTGGCGGCGTGAGGTCGACCGGCGGAGCCTTTGCATCGACAAGCGAGAAGCCGATCGTCTTGCGGCGGCTGACCGCTGTTTCGCCTTCCGGGGTTGGCGTCTGGAGCGAATAGGACACGACGTAAAGCGGCTCTACTAAGGATGAGCGCTCCTTTTCCGGCATGACATACATGATCCTGGACCAGGCGACGTTCGCTTTGCCCTTTTGGGCTGCGACGATGTCGCGTTCGAACCGGCCGCGTAGCGCATCGATGGACTGTTTTGGCTCGAGCCAACGGCCACGACCGGTTGGCTCTTCCGTTTGGCCTGCTTGTTTTGACGCAACGGTCACGCCGCCCAATCGCAGACCGGATACGCGTCCGCTGGCGTGCACCGCTATACGCAGACCGGCGTTCGCCAATTCGATGCCATTGATCGCGCGCCGCAAGGTGATGCGATATTCAACACGCTTGCGCTCGCTCGCTTTTGCCGCGCGCGAAGCGCCGCCGACCCAGGTGAAGCCGACATCGGCTTTCTGCCAATCGTACTGCGCTGGATCGATCAGCTTTCGTTGCGCAAGCGCATCAAACGCACTGTGGGCAATTTTCATTGCATCGCCCTGAGCGAGATCGCGCTCAGGCGCTCGCGCGGAAGCAAGCTCAGTGTCGACGATCCTCAGTTCATCGTAATCGGGCAGATAGGTCATTTCGAGCGAAGGCGCGTCAGGAATGGCGACTTGCATGCGACGCGCTTGAATATTCTTCAGGGGTTCGACGATGGGAGCCGCCGCTCGAAGTTCGCGCCCGGTGAGGGATTCGGCAGCCGAGCGGGCCAAATCCGAGATCGCTGATCTATCGCGTTCCTTCCAGCTCATTTCAAAAGTCGCGACGCGCTGCGGAATGTCCGATTTGCTGGGTTCCTGTGCGCGCGCGTCAATCGTTCCAAGCGACATTGAACTTGCGAGGACTGCGGCGAGAGAAAGATTTTTCATAATAGCCTCCACGAAAATATTTCAGCAGCCGCTGGCGCCGTGGTCGTACATAATCCAGCAGAACCAGCCCCAAGGTTCCGGCGGCGTGAAAAGCAACGAATCGCCGCGCAACTTCGCTGTGTCGCGAACCCAGTCGCAGTGGCTTGAGTCGAGCCCGTGCGTCAGCGCGATCGGAGAATTGTCGCCGGTAAACCAGCCAGGACGATCTTCCATCTCGTCGATCCAAGCTCTCGCATTCGTCTTGGAGTTCGTCTCCTCGAAGAAATCGCGCGGCTGGTCGTCCTTGACCGAGGGAGAATTATGATAGCCGAACTGTTGGCGAACTTCGTGATTGAAGTTGCGTGAAAGCGAATCGAGGTTCAGCGTGCAGCTCGTGACATACATTGCGTACACGGCCTTGTTTCCACCTTGTAGACCGAGCCGCGCCTGTGTTTCGAGATTGACCGTGCAGCGTCCATTGCGCATGAATCCGAACTGCACCAGCGCGCGATTGCCATGGCCAGCGTAAACCGTGAGTAGAAAGTTATCGCCATACAAATTGTCGACGCCAGATAATCCAGCCATCGTGGATTCGAAATAATCCTGCGGCCAGGCGTTCGAATTGGTCCATCGCTGGCCGGTCCAGCCATTGGCGTTGAGAGAGCTTTGGAGGCTTGACGTCACGTCGTTGAGATCGGCGTTTTCGCAGCCGTTGCCCGAAAAGTCGGTCGATTCGTCGAGATAATATGTCTTGTCGGCCCATGCAGGTTGCGCGGCCAAAATTAGAAAGAGCAATGCGGCGAGATAGCTCTTCTCCCGTGTGCTTGCGACGTTTTGCGCAATGGGTTTTTCATCGATGGCAAACATTTTCGTCTCCTTGATATTGCCTGCAAGAAAAGACTGGCGCTTAACGATAGTCAGTTGGAAACAACCTCCGCCGCGCAACGACCGTCGTTGCAATGCGGCGCGCGCAGCGGCGGACAGTAAAGCCGTTCAATCTGCGGACATGCGGCGCCTTGCGCCGCCGCGGATACACGTTGTGCTTCGCTGGCGCGCACGGAGGTCGGACACCGGCAACCTTTGACGCCGCCGGCGACTGCGCATGGCTCCTCCGGCGTACATCGCGTTGCATCGGCGACGATGCGATCGTAGTCGGCAATCGTGCTTTGCGCGCGCGCTGTTTCGAAACATGGATGAATGACGAAGCCGACGGCGAAAAGAATTGTCGCGTAAGCTTGCGTTTTAACGGACGCGAAAATTCTAAAGCACAATGCGCGAAGCACGGACATGGAGATTCTCCGATGCTTACGTCACGAAGCGTGAACTTTAAAAGAACGCTTGAAAAGACTCGCCAACGAGAAACGGCCAATGCGTCGAATGGTTCCTGCGAAGGCTGACTTTTAAAAACAACTGCTGCGTTCTAGCGCTTCAGAATATGAAAAGAGTAGTCGCTAGGATTGGCCCGTGGCATGAGTCGCGTGAAGCTCATCGAAGCGTTGGGCAAATGTTCTCGAACTTCACCAATGTATGGACGATTGTCGACCTTGCGCGCGATTTGAAGCGCGCCGCGCCGTGACCTCGCGCGACACAATTTTTGCGCTTGGCACTGGCGCCGGACGCGCTGCGATCGCGGTCATCCGAATATCCGGTCCGGGAGCGGGCGTCGCGCTTGAGACGTTGGCCGGGAAGCTTCCCGAGCCCCGGCAGGCGAGTTTTGCGATTTTGCGCGACCCAGCGACCGATGAAATGCTCGACCGTGGCGTCGCGCTTTTCTTTCCAGGGCCTGCCTCCTCGACGGGGGAGGACTACGCCGAGCTGCAGCTCCATGGCGGCCGCGCGGTCGTGGAGAGCACGCTTGCCGCTTTGCATCGGCTCTCTGGTCTGCGGCCTGCTGAACCCGGCGAATTCGCCCGGCGCGGCTTCGCCAATGGCAAGCTTGACCTGTCTCAGGCCGAAGCGCTCGCCGATCTCGTCGACGCGCAGACAGAGGCGCAGCGCCGGCAGGCGCTTCGGATCGCGGGCGGGGCCTTGCGGCGCAAAGTTGAAGGCTGGCGGGGGGTTCTGGTCGATGCTTTGGCGCTTCTTGAAGCCGAACTCGACTTCAGCGACGAGGCGGACGTCGGCGGATTTTCACAGGCGCGGCTCGCTGAAATGCTTTCTCGCGTCGCCGAAGACATGCGGGCGGCGCTACAGCTCGCGCCGGCGTCCGAGCGCATGCGCGACGGCTTCACGGTCATCATACTGGGGCAGCCAAACGTAGGAAAATCAACGCTGATCAACGCTCTGACCCAGCGCGATCTCGCGATCGTTTCGGCGATTCCCGGCACGACCCGAGACATGATCGAGGCTCACCTCGATATTGGCGGACTTCCGGTCACGCTGATCGACACCGCGGGGCTACGCGAGGCGGCGGACGAGATTGAGCGTATCGGCGTCGATCGGACGCTGGCGCGCGTCGAGACCGCAGATCTGGCGCTGTGGCTATCGGATGCGGCGGAGCCGCCGCCGCCTGCGAGCGACGTCGAAATGATTCGCGTCGCCACCAAGATCGACCTGAGACCAGCGCCGGAAGACGCAATCGCGGTCTGCGCCTTGAGCGGCGAGGGGCTCGAAACTCTCGCCGCCGCGATCGAAGCGCGCGCCCGCGCCCGGCTGGGCGACGGCGCGGCGGCGCTGATCGTCAGGGACAGGCATCGCTTGGCCTTGGAGCAGGCAGTGGAGAGCATCGAAACGGTCATCGGCGGCGGCGGAGCGCTCGAACTTCATGCCGAAGAGCTGCGTCGCGCGAGTCGTGCGCTCGGCCGGATTGTCGGCGCCGTCGATGTGGAGGAGGTGCTGGACGCGGTTTTCTCGCGATTCTGTATTGGCAAATGATATGTTTCACGTGAAACAGACCCAAGCATGAAGAGTTTCGATGTCATTGTGATCGGCGGCGGGCACGCCGGCTGCGAGGCGGCGGCCGCGGCGGCGCGCCTTGGCGCGCGCACCGCGCTCGTCACGCAAAATCGCGCTCGAATCGGTGAAATGTCCTGCAACCCAGCGATCGGCGGCCTTGGAAAGGGCCAGCTGGTTCGGGAGATCGATGCGCTCGACGGCCTGATGGGGCGCGTCGCCGACGCCGCCGGCATCCAGTTCCGGGTTCTCAATCGGTCCAAGGGCCCGGCGGTGCGCGGCCCGCGCGCCCAAGCCGACCGCAAGCTCTATCGCGCGGCGATGCAGGCGGCGCTCGACGAGACCGAAAATCTGACGATCGTCGAAGCTTCCGTCGAAGACCTGCTGCTCGAAGGCGAAAGCGTTCGGGGCGTCGTGACGGCGGCGGGCGAAATTCGGGCCTGCGCCGTCGTCGTCGCCACCGGCACCTTTCTTGGCGGCGTCATCCATATCGGCGACGAACGCACGCCGGCCGGCCGTATGGGCGACGCGCCTTCGAACACGTTGAGCCGACGATTGCGGGCGGCGGGCTTTGCGGCAGCGCGTCTCAAGACCGGCACGCCGCCGCGGCTCGACGGGGGCGCCATCCGCTGGGAAGCGCTCGAGGAACAATGGGGCGATCCGACGCCCGAGCCCTTCTCCTATCTGACGACGAAGATTGAAAACCGTCAGATCGCCTGCGGCGTCACCCGCACGACGCCGGCCGCGCACCGGATCATTCTCGACGATCTGCATCGCTCGCCCTTGCGCACGGGGGCGATTTCTGGCCCCGGACCGCGCTACTGCCCCTCGATCGAGGACAAGGTCACGCGCTTCGCCGATCGCGACGCGCATCAGATTTTTCTCGAACCCGAGGGGCTCGACGACGACACCGTCTATCCGAACGGCGTCTCGACCTCGCTTCCGCTGGCGACCCAGCAGGCCTTCATCAACGCGATTCCTGGGCTGGAAGAAGCGCGCATCCTGCGGCCCGGCTATGCGATCGAATATGATTATGTCGATCCGCGGGAGCTTTCCGCGACGCTCGAAACCAAGCGCATTCGCGGGCTTTTCTTCGCCGGGCAGATCAACGGCACGACCGGCTATGAGGAGGCCGCTGCGCAAGGGCTACTCGCGGGGATCAACGCGGCCCGCCACGCGGCGGGAAAGAGCGCAGTCGTCCTCGATCGCGCCGAGGCCTATCTCGGCGTCATGATCGACGATCTCGTCACCCGCGGGGTCAGCGAGCCCTATCGCATGTTCACCTCGCGGGCGGAATATCGCTTGTCGCTGCGCGCCGATAACGCCGATGAGCGCCTGACGCCGCGCGGGCTCGAGATCGGTAGCGTCGGGGTGGGCCGCGCGTCGCATTATGCCGCCCGCGCCGCCAGTCTCGAGGCTGCGCGAAAGATGCTGCAGACGCGGGAACTGACATCGGCGGCGGCGCGCCGGCATGGGCTGCCGGTCAATCAGGACGGTTTGCGTCGCAGCGCCTATGCGCTGCTCTCCTTTCCGGACATTACGCTGGATCGGCTGGCGTCGATCTGGCCTGAGTTCAACGGGATCGCGCCTGAAACGACGGAGCGGCTGGAGACAGAGGCGCGCTATGCCGTCTATCTCGACCGGCAGCAGGCCGATATTGACGCGTATCGACGCGACGAACGCTTAGCTTTGCCGGGGGGACTGGACTATGCGTCGATAGCTGGCCTGTCGGCCGAGCTGCGCGGTAAGCTGAGCTATCTTCGGCCGCGCACGATTGGCCAGGCGCAGCGCATCGACGGCATGACTCCTTCGGCGCTGACGCTGCTGGCGGCGCGGGCGCGCCGCGCGTGAAAGCAGACGCCGGCCGGGAAGAGGCGCTGGATCTCTTCCCGGAACTCATGCCAATCGAAGCGGAGCTTGAAGTCTACGCGGCGCTGGTGCGGCGCTGGCAGGCGAAGATCAATCTCGTGTCCTCTGGGACTCTCGACGACGTCTGGTTGCGGCATTTTGCCGATTCGGCGCAGGTGCAAGCCGCGGCGCCTCGTGTCAGGCGCTGGGTGGATATGGGGTCCGGCGCCGGCTTTCCGGGGCTGGTGACCGCTCTCCTCCTCAAGGGCCAGCCCAACGCTGTCGTCCACCTTATCGAGAGCGATCAGCGCAAGGCCGGCTTCCTGCGGGCTGTTTCACGTGAAACAGCGGCGCCGGCAATCATTCACCCCGAGCGCATTGAAAATGTGATGCCAAGGCTGGCCGGCCAAATCGACGGCGTGAGCGCGCGTGCGCTCGCGCCGCTGACGCGCCTGGTCCAGCTTGCCGAAGAGACTCTTCAGGAGGGCGCTATTGGCTTTTTTTTAAAGGGGGAAGAGTGGCGAGATGAATTGACCGCAGTCGAAGCGCTGGGTAGCTTTAGCTGCGAATCGACGGCAAGCCGCACCCGCAAGGGCGCGCGTATCGTCGTCGTCAAGCGCAAGGCTTCCCCATCGTGACCGCTTCCTCTTCGCCGCGCATTCTTGTGCTGGCCAATCAAAAGGGCGGCGTGGGCAAGACGACCACCGCCATTAATCTCGGCACGGCGCTCGCTGCGGTCGGCGAGGAAGTTCTCGTCATCGACCTTGATCCGCAGGGCAATGCCTCGACAGGCCTCGGAATTGATCGTCAGCACCGGCCGATCTCGACTTATGACGTGCTGCTCGGCGAGTCGAGCCTCGCGGAAGCGATCGTCGCAACGGCGGTGCCGCGTCTCTCGATCGCGCCTTCAACTCTCGATCTTCTGGGGGTCGAGCTTGAGATCGCCAATGATAAGGATCGCGCCTTTCGGTTGAAGCGGGCGCTCGCCGAGCTTGCGGTAGAACACGATGAGGAGCGGCGCTACAGCTACATTCTTATCGACTGCCCGCCGTCGCTGAACTTATTAACAATCAATGCGTTAGCCGGCAGTGACGCCGTCGTGGTACCGCTGCAATGCGAGTTTTTCGCGCTGGAGGGCCTGTCCCAGCTTCTCTCGACCGTCGATCAGGTCAAGCAAACTCTCAACCAAAAGTTGTCAATCCACGGCGTCGTTCTGACCATGTATGACCCACGCAACAATCTGGCGAATCAGGTCGCCGCCGATGTGCGCCGCTTCATGGGCGAGAAGGTCTATGACACCATGATACCGCGAAACGTCAGGGTCTCCGAGGCGCCATCGCATGGCAAGCCGGTGCTGCTCTACGACCTCAAATGCTCCGGCAGTCAGGCCTATTTGAAACTCGCCTCGGAGGTGATCCAGCGCGAGAAGCGGCTGCGCGCGGCTTAGGAAAGAAAAAGGAGCTTCTTGCTAATGGCGGAGGAATCGCGGCGCCGGCTCGGCCGGGGATTGGCGGCGCTGCTCGGCGACGCCGCCGCGGACGTCGCCACGAGGGAGCGGCCCCGCGGCCCCCGCAAGGCGCCGATCGAGTTTTTGCGGCCGAACCCGCGCAATCCGCGTCTTTCCTTTCGCGAGGAAGATCTCGCCGAACTTACCGCCTCCATCCGTCAGAAGGGCGTCATTCAGCCGATCGTCGTTCGCGCCCTCGCCGGCGTCGCCGACGCTTATGAAATTATCGCCGGCGAGCGGCGCTGGCGCGCCGCGCAGATGGCGGGCCTCTCCGACGTTCCAGTCGTCATCCACGAAGCTGATGACAAGGAGGCGCTTGAACTCGCCATCATCGAGAATGTGCAGCGCGCCGATTTGAACGCCATCGAAGAGGCGAAGGGTTACGAACGGCTCGGCGAAGAGTTCGGCTACTCTCATGGCGAGATCGCCAAGATCATCGGCAAGAGCCGGCCCCATATCGCCAATACGATTCGCCTGCTGAATTTGCCGGAAGAGGCGAAAAAGCTCGTCGGCGAAGGCGCGATTTCAGCCGGTCACGCCCGCGCGCTTCTTGCCGTTGCTGACCCGGCGGCGGTGGCGCGGCGCATTGTCGAAAAAGGAATGACGGTCCGCGACGTCGAACGGCTTGCTCAGGACGAAACCGAAAATGTTCGGCCTGCGAAACGTTCTGCTCGTTCCGCCAAGGACGCCGATACGCGCGCCATTGAAAAAACCCTGAGCGACGCGCTCGGGATGCGCGTTGAACTTCGTCCTGACGGAGAAAAAGGCGAGCTGCGTATCCGCTATGGCTCGTTGGAGCAGCTTGAGTCGATTTGCCGGCTGCTAAGCGGATAAATTTTTTTGCGTCGCACCCGCTGGGTGCGGGGCCAGGCCTTATTATGCGACGCCCAAGTGAATCAAAAAACCCCCGGCTCGCGCCGGGGGTTTTTTTGCGATCTGAAACCGGCCCATCATGGGCCGGTTTCTTTTAACTGTGCCTATGGTCAGAACAGCGGAGACAGGAGGCTGCCGCCGAAGCGATAGGTCAGACCCGCCGAGACGACGATCGGATTGATCGGCAGAGACACTTTGACCGGGATGAAGATCGCTCCAACTGCGGGCACTGCCGGCGAGAAAGCGACGACGGTGGAGTGAACCGTCGGATGCAGCCCGACATATTTGAAGTCGACGTTTATGCCCCAATGTTCGTTGAGCATATAATCGACGCCGACCTGTCCAACCGGGCCCCATGAAGGGGTAACCGTGGCATATTGGAAGGTGCTGAGGACGCCCCCCGTACCAGCAAGCGGAGCGCCAGGGGTGAAGGGAATCGACCAGGTGTCGTTGTTGACGCGGGTATTCCAGAAGGTGGTGAAGTTAACGCCGACGCCGAGGTAGGGTTGGACGGCGCCGAAATTGGTGAAGTGATATTGCGCCATGACGGATGGCGGGAACAGCCAGGCGCGAGCGAAGTCGCTAGAGATTGTGCCGGTGCCCTGGATGTGATGCGGCGTAACGCAGCAAATCGCCTCGATCGCCCAGTTCTTGGTGAGGTAATAGGCCGCATCAAGCATTGGGATAATTGACTTAGAGGTGTTCGTGCTCGCGCCAGCAATCACGCCGTTTAGGGTGGTCAGGCCTGTCTGTCTGCCAATGGATCCCAAAAGAGGGTGTCCGGCGCCCGAGTCGAACACCGTGCCATGGCCGGCGAGCGGCATGACGCCGGCAATCTTCAGGCGAACCTGAAACGGCTGATAGCTATCCACGAAAACCGCCGGCGGGGGCGGTCCTTTGATCGACGGCAGAGCGCCGCCGGCAGTCGAAGGCGCTATAGCCGCGAAGGGGTCGAAGTGCCAGTTCACGCCCGCGCGAACTGTATGAAAGCGGGTCGGCGAGCTATGGGCCGCGGCAAAGAGAGGTCCTCCCGTGCCGAAGCCAGGCAAGGCATTGAGCGGAACGGAATTAGCCGTTGTCGTGCCGAGATCGACATAGAGATATTCGGCCTTGAGCGACCATGACGGGAATGCCGAGGGCGACCACTCGACGCCGCCGCCCGCCGTCCAGCCGACTTTGGTGTTGTCGTAATAGCCGTGTCCGATGGCGCTTATTCCAGCAGTAGCGAGGAAGTTGTCGGCGAACCCGACGTTGTTGATGACCTGGCCATAGGCGAAACCGCCGGTGCCGTAGGCCATCAGATTGGGCATGGAAGGCAGGGTGAGGCCGACTCGGCCGCGCACCGTGCCGAACCAATCGACGTTCTTCGTCGAATTCATGGTCAGTATGTGGGGCCCTGCGCCGTCAACGATGCCAACCGCGGTGTTGCTGTGGGACACCGCGTCAGTGGCCTGAATGTCCGCCTCGACGCCCAGGACGAGCCACGGGTTGAACTGATAGTTGTAACCGAGCTGTCCGCCGCCGGCGACGCCATGCAGATTCTGGTCGACGCTCCAGGCCGAGCCAAACGGCGCCGCCGCCAGACCGGCCGCGCTAAGATAGCCGAGGCCGCCTGTTTCCCGAGTGCTGTCGCCGAAGGCATAACCGATGTTCACGCCGCCGTAGAGGCCGGTCCAGGTGAATACGGGCGGCGCAGGCGGCGGAGCTTTATAAACGGGCAGATCAGCGGCAAACGCGGCGCCGGCGCTCCCGACCATAAGAGCGGCCAACGTGCTGCGGACAAAATTCTTCATCGGAACCCCCGGATTAAATTCTGCGATGACGGTCGACGACAAAAGCGCCGAAGTCACTGTCACGTTGCTCTAAAATTTTGGTAATGCAACCGCATCTGATGCAAAATTAGGCTGTGAGCTGCTCATTCTTGGCGGCTGTGGCTGTACGGCAACAATCCTTGTAATCCATGTGAGATAGCTGGCGCCGCTTTACTGCAGTCGCTGCCATGGACAGGACCGTAAGTTTGACTTTAGGCAGCCTCACGGCTTGCCGCGTCAGACGCTGCGCAGTAATCCTTTCGCCGCCGCAGCGCGGCGAAAAATAGAGAACCGCGCAGA